>Ga0065712_10000118_pt1 | contig 121959 bp, 106 predicted proteins | sample MisRhiReplicate1_FD_59099 | JGI IMG/M metagenome (GOLD analysis project Ga0065712, IMG submission 59099) | Miscanthus rhizosphere microbial communities from Kellogg Biological Station, MSU, sample Rhizosphere Soil Replicate 1: eDNA_1 v3... | ecosystem: Host-associated > Plants > Roots >...
AGCAAGGGGCAGCTAAACCAATTCATAGGCGCCGCCGGCGTCAGGACGAAAGTGTGCTTAAAAAAGTTCTTGACATCGATCGTCGCTTCATAGATGCGATCTCTGCGTTAAAGGCTATTTCAACGCAGAGGCCGCGGAGATACGCAGAGGACCGCAGAGAAAAACTCAAAGTAAGACACTACCAGCTTTAGCTTGTTCCGAAGAACAGCCTAAAGGCTGAACTCTGAACTAAGCGAGGGAAAGGGCAACAGGTTTGGGGCCGACCGCATCGAATCGCCGGTGTTCAGCAGACTGCGGTTAGCTCCCGAACTATAATCCATATAGCATGTCAGCAGTTCTAAAAACGTTTTTACGCAAATATTTGTCGGTCGCGTTCGTCATCGCTTCCGCGGCGTTGCTCGTCTCCGCCCAGAAGCCCAAGCCTTCACCCACGCCTCCGGCCGAAGAGCCGCAGGGCACAGTGAAGATTCCGATTCGGCGTGTGCGATTGCCGATCACAGTGACGGATAAAAAAGGCCAGTTTGTACCCGGTCTTACTAAAGACGACTTCATCATTCTCGAGGACAAAGTCCCGCAGACGATCGAGACCTTCTCAGACGATCTCTCGCTAACGACGCCGCTCTACGTTGCAGTGTTGATGGACACGTCTCCTTCAACCGCGGGCAAACTGAAGTTTCAACAAGAGTCGGCGATGAACTTCATCCAAACAGTCGTGAAGCCGCGCAAGGACCGCGTCCTCTTTGCTACCTTCGACGACGAGATCAACTTGCTTCAGGACTTCACCGATAAATTAGATCTGCTCGACAAGGCAGTCTACAGCGTCAAAAAAATGGGTAAGCAGACAGCGCTTTACGACGCAGTCTGGCAGTTTTGTGATGAGAAGATGCGTTCGGTTCCGGGCCGTCGAGTTTTACTTGTCGTAACGGATGGTGAAGACACCTACAGCCGCGCCAACATTCGAGACGCGATCGACATCGCGCAGCGAACCGAGACAACGATCTTCGCGATCTCGACCAAGGCTGGTTTTCTGGCGACAGTGCCTGGCGTCGAAGCAGGGCAAGTTGCAGACAAAAAAGATCGGGATCTGCAAACACTCTCGGAAGAAACTGGTGGAATGGCTTTCTTCACCGGCGACATGCTTTCGCTCGAGCGCTCATTCTCCAAAATCGCGAAAGAGCTTAGAGCGCAATATCTCGTCACCTACGATCCAACTAACAAGAGTTATGATGGAACGTTTAGAAAGATCGACGTCAAGCTTTCCGATCGACGAGGAGATCTAAAAGTGAGAACCAAGCGAGGCTACAAAGCGATCGCTGACAGCGTAATGCCATAGGGATAGGAAGTAAGATGCAATACCGTGAAATGGGCCGGCCGGTTCTGTTGCTGCTTTTGGTGTTCGTGGTCGTGTGCGGAAGCGTCGCGACACGCCGGATGTCTGCGAAGAATGGAACGGGCGTCGCTCAACAAACTGCATCGCCTTCGCCAACACCACGCACGCGTGAAGAGTTGCCGCAGGACTCTGATGAAGTAGTCAAGGTCGAAACCAATCTCACCAACATCTTTTTCACGGCGGCTGATAAGAACAAACGCTTCATCAGCGACCTGAAAGCCGAAGACATTCGCGTGTTGGAAGATGGAGAACCGCAGGAGATTTTCACTTTCCAGACGAACATCGATCTGCCACTCTCGCTCGCAATCCTCATCGATACGAGTGCTTCCGAAGAGCGCACGCTTCCCGATGAGAAGGAAGCCGCGCGCGCCTTTCTGGAAAACGTGCTTCGACCAAACAAGGACGAGGCCGCGGTCGTTTCGTTTACCGGAGAGACAACTCTTGAACAAGGCTTCTCTGGAAATCTCGAGAGGCTTCGGCGAGCTATCGATCACGTCGAGTTTGTGCCGCCGTCAGGTTATATCGGCGGTGGAGTGGTGGTTAACGGAACGCCGCCGATTTCGGGAACTAATCAGAGCCTCGCCGGCTCGACTGCGATTTGGGATGCGGTTTGGGCCACCGCTGAAGAGTTGATTAGTACTTCCGCCGAACACACACGCCGCGCAATGATTCTCTTAACCGATGGCGACGACACCAGCAGTCGCATGAAGATGCACGATGCAATCGAACGGGCCCAGAAAGCGGACGCGCTTGTCTATGCTATCGGCATTGGCGACCGTTACACCTTCAACGTTAACGAAGGTGACCTGCGGAAAATCGCCGAAAAAACCGGCGGCCGCGCGTACTTCCCGCGCCATGAACGGGACCTGCGCGACGCTTTCACTCAGATACAACGAGATCTTCGTGAACAGTATCTGGTGGCCTACTCGCCCCGGAACAAGGCCCGTGACGGTTCATACCGGCGGATCGAGATTCAGTTAGTGAACCCCGCTCTGCGGCAACAAGACCTGAAACTGAATTACCGGTCGGGCTATTTCGCCAAGACCACCGGCCCGGAACCCGCCGTCCGCAAACGCACCCAGGACCACTAATCTCTGCGTAAACTCTGCGGTCCGTCCTCTGAGGTTAATTGCTTTAAGGCAGATTTACCGCAGAGGACGGCAGAGAACCGCAGAGTTTACGCAGAGAACAGTGACAAACTTTGGCAAAAGCTGTTATACTCGCCCTCGCCAGTGCGCCTATTGGGCACTAGTAGAATTCCGCACCAACTCCCAAATTTGCTCCCTCGCGAGGTTTCTTACTCAACGTCCGACAACAGATTAGATGAGCACTAACACCTCAGACCGGGGCCGAGTCCTGATCGTCGATGACGACAGGAAAATACTCGATCTCCTGGTGGAACTCCTCGCGCTGGAAGGTTACGACATCACGACCGCGAACGACGGGGCGGAAGCTATCGACCGGGCCCTCTCATTCGCTCCGGACATCGTCGTCAGCGATGTGGTAATGCCCGTCGTCGGTGGGCTTGAGCTCTGCCGGCGCCTGAAAGAAGACCCACGCACTACAGACGTTCCAGTGCTCTTAATCAGCGGTGTCATCCCCTCGGATGATGCCGGCATCGAGGGCCTTCAGGCCGGGGCTGACGATTACCTCGACCTTCCCTTTCGAAACGAAGAACTGCTGGTAAAGGTAGCGCGACTCGTCGAGCGCCATCGCATTCAAAAACATTATTGGGAGCTTTTCGAAAACGCCAACGACATCATCTACACACACGATCTCCAGGGTAACTTTACCTCGCTGAACCGCAGTGGCGAACGCATAACAGGTTACTCCCGAGAGGAAGCAGTGAGGATGAACGTCGCCGACGTCATTGCGCCCGAGCACCTGAACCTCGCGCGCGAGATGATCGCCCATAAGGCAAGTGAAAAAGTTTCGACTGTTTACGAGATCGACATTATTACAAAGCAGGGACGGCGTGTTCGATTGGAAGTCAGTACGCGTCTGATCTTAGCGGATGGAAAACCAATCGGCGTTCAGGGAATTGGACGCGATCTGACTGAGCGTAAGCATTCGGAAGAAGCATTGCGTGAGAGCCAGGCGTTTCTGGCCCAGCAGGCCGAACGCGAGGCGATGACGCATCGCATTTCGCAAGCTATTCGCTGCTCGCTGGATCCGCTCGAGATTTATCAGACGGCAGTGAGAGAGTTGGGCTCGTACCTTAATGTCGATCGCTGTTCGCTCTTCATGAGAGACGACCGCAGGGAGTGTGTTACTAACGTGGCTGAGTATCACGCCGAAGGCGTTGAGCCCGCAGCCACAGACTTTGCGATAACCCATTTGCAAGTCCTCATCGCCGGATTGGACAAGACCGGCGTCCTGCCCTTTTCAGACGCCGCTAACGACGAACGCATTGCGCATGTCTACGAGAACATCCTGTCAAAGGCGAATGTAAAATCGATAATGTATGTGGCCATTACGGTTGGCGATGATTTTCCAGCGGCGTTCGCGCTTTCGACCACAAAGCAAATAAGACAATGGAGTGAAGCCGATATCGCGCTGGCTAAAGCCGTTGCCGATCAAACGGGAATCGCAATCCGTCAAGCTAAGCTATACCAGAAGGCCGAAACAACGTCGATACGCGAAGCACTTGTAAATCGTCTCACGATGGCGATTCGTGCTTCGCTGAGTTTGCCGGAAGTGCTCAGTACCGCTACACGTGAACTGGGGCTCGCGCTGGCCGCGTCAAGAGTTCAACTCTGCTTGTATAACAGCGAGGGTGTTAGTGAGCCACTTGAATACGAATATCTCGCGCCTGGCGTCAAGGGTGTAAGAAACAGTGTCGTTAATTGTGATGATCCGATCGGCTGCCGGCTCTCGCATTCAGGTCAACCACTCATTATTGACGACGCCATAAACTACGACGACGCGTCGCCCGCGTTGCGTGATTACGTGCGAGAGCGTGCGGCGAGGTTCGATATCCGGTCACAGATCAACTATCCGTTGTTCATCAAAGGCGAATTTCGTGGGTCGCTGTGCATCTACCAAAACGATCGCAAACGACTCTGGACGAAAGAAGAAGTGTCGCTTGTTGAAGCCCTCGCGGAACGACTTGTAATCGGCATCGCTCAAGCCGAATTGTTCGAGATGGTGGCGCGTGGCAAGACGGAATGGGAAACGACTTTCGACGCCATGTCTGATGGTATCTTTATTTTCGACAATGGTGGCGAATTAAAACGCGTGAATAGAGCGGGCGCGGCGATGGAAGCGCTTCATCCCAAATTACTGCTCGGGCGGCAGTGTTGCGACATATTAAGAACCAGCGAAGAGGACGAAGCGTGTGTGGTAGAGAAAGCACTCGAAACCGGTCGCAGTATTACGATCGAAATCACTCCAAGCCGTCTCAACCGGCCTCTCCTCGTTTCCGTTGAGCCAGTGTTCGATGAAAACGATAAAGCAGTGGCTGTCGTTTGTACGGCGCGTGATCTTTCCGACCTGCGCAAAGTTCAGGCTGTTGCGCGCGAGCATCAATCGTTGCTGACAAATATTCTCGAGAGCGCGCGTGAATCCATTTATGCCGTCGATACCGAAGGCAATTTCAAATGGTGCAACACGGCGACTTTGAAAGGCCTGGGTTTCCAACGCAGCAACTTTATCGGCCGTCCTCTGCTCAGCATGGTCCACGAGAGCGACCGCGACCTGGTGCGCGAAAAGATGGATGCTGCGTTGAGGGGACTGCCGCAAACCTATGAGATGCGTTTCTTCAGTCGTGATGGGCGATTGCGGTACGCGCGCGTAGACAATTCTCCCCTTGTAGTGGAAGGTGAAACAACGGGTGTGTTGGGAATTGCGCGAGACATTACTGACCAAAAGGAAGAACGTGAGCGTGCTGCGAGAGCAGATAAGTTGCGCGCCCTCGGACAACTGGCGTCGGGTGTTGCGCATGACTTCAACAACTCGCTGGCCGCAATCCTTGGACGCGCGCAATTGCTGCGACGCCAGGTCAACGATCCGGCGCTCGTGCGTAATCTCGACATTATTCAGACGGCTGCTGAAGACGCTGCGGCGACCGTGCGTAGAATTCAAACATTCGCACGCAAGTCGGCGGTGAAAGAGTTTGAATTAGTCGATGTTGGTGGATTACTTAACGATGCGGTTGAGATAACCAGAACCCGCTGGCAGAACGAAGCGCGCGTTCGCGGGCTGGAATACGAGGTCAAACTCGATACTGAACCGGGACACCAAACGTACGGCAGTGCATCTGAGCTGCGCGAAGTGTTTGTCAACATGATCGTAAACGCCGTCGATGCGATGCCGAAGGGAGGACGGTTAACAATTACGTGCCGTCGCGTCGAAGATCGCTTGCAACTGCATTTCAGCGACAACGGAATGGGAATGCCGGAGGACGTACAACAAAAGATCTTCGAGCCTTTCTTTTCGACGAAGGGTGCGCATGGCACTGGTCTCGGGCTGTCAGTCAGCTACAGCATCATTGAACGTCACGCCGGTTTGATAAGCGTTATTTCCGAACCGGGCAGAGGCACTAACTTTACGATCGATCTTCCTGCGGTTGTTGCTGAGGAGTCGTCCGTCCCTGTAACGCAATCTACCTGTGAAACGCCTGGCCTTCGGATTCTTGTTGTGGACGATGAGCAGCCGGTGAGAGAAACACTCGCCGAAATGCTGGTGGCTGTTAATCATAAAGTGGAATTGGCAGGTAGTGGACAAGAAGCCGTGCAGAAGATGCGCGCCGGCTCGTTTGATTTAGTATTTACCGATCTCGCCATGCCTGAGATGGATGGCTGGGAAACGGCCAGGATGATTCGTAAGGATTGGCCGAATATGAGAATCGTGCTTGTTACGGGTTACGGTCCAACAACAGCTCAACCGGCTGGAGAAGAAAACTTAGTGGATGCCATCATCGGGAAACCTTTCGATTTTGCCCAGGTCGGATCCACGATCAACGCTCTGGCGAGAGCCCCTGAATTTCAGAACGTGGCTAGTTGAAATTCATAATTCCGGCACTCGCGGCAAAACCAACTCCAAAACCTACCACTATTGCCGGACCAGACCATTCGTTCTTCTCAGCCAGCATGAAACCAGTCGAAGCACTCGACAGATTGCCGTAGCGCTGGAGCACTTCGTAGGAGCCATGCACTTTGGCGGAGTCAGGGTGCAGGTCGAGTTGCGAACAAACGCCATCGAGAATCTTCTTGCTGCCGGTGTGAATCAAGCAATCATCCACCTCGGTCAAATCCGATACTGGCGAATCCGGATGCTCAAGAACGTTCTTGACCGTGGTTATAGCGTAGTGCGCTCCACGCGAGGGAACGTTCGGCTGCATGAAATACTGAGGCCTGCCTTTCAGGAAGGGATGTGAGCTGTTGCTGGTCATCGTAAGCAGGTTCATATCGTTCGGGTGGTCGTTGGTCAGGTGAGAGATTGGTCCGAACGCGGGTTTTCCTTCTTCGCTACCCACCAGCAAGGCTACCGCGCCATCTCCGAAGAGCATTGACTGGATTACGAAGGTTGTATCCAACTTTTGCTGTTCAAATTGATCGGGATCGAGTCTGCGGTCCTTTCTTAATTTGATGATTTCACGGTAACCACAATACTCATCGCGCAATAACGGAGCAGCGAAAGGAGTGTGTACCTCGGCCATGACAACGATCGCGAGTTGTCCGGGATTTGCCGCGAGGTACCATTGAGCCACTTCGATGGATTTGAGCAACACGGAACAGCCCTGAGCTTGCATACTGACCGTGCGCAGCGACCGGGAAAGCAATCCGTGCGTCTTGCCCATGACCTCCGACGCCAAACACGGCAGCATCTGATCGGGCGTGTTTGTCCCCGCGATCAGTAAACCGATCCGGTTGGGATCGCCGCCCCATTTGTCGAGGCAACGCTTGATTGCAGCCACACTGAGGTCGGTTGTCGAGCTGGTAGCGATTTTAGGTTTGCCGCAAAGAAAGTCCGGATAGTTTTGGACAGTTGAGTAACGCTGATTTACTCCCAGGGCACTGATCGTATTGATCAGTTCGGGGGAGAGTTTGTGCATGAGACTTCCCACTAGCTCGGTGGTCTTAAAGACATTCTGAGGCACCGAAGTCGCTGCAGACAGAAGGTTGATCATTGTCGTTCTACTCCAACAGAGAGGTTTGCCGCGTCGGATTGTCCCCACGTGACCATTCCGACGCAGTTTCTATTTACAACCCTCGTGCCGCAGTTCGTTCGAGGGTAATTGGCGTTTTAATTGGAGTTAGAGCATGTATGGACAGGCATGATTCGAGAGTCCGCTGGATACGAACTAGTCACGTCCCAAGAACAGACAAATTCCTCAAGGTTTTCGCCAGCCGAACTAACCCCCCATGGTACAGAGCTATACAGTGGGTAATGAGTAACCATGGATACATGGCTACATGGCTGGACGCTAAACGGTTAAGGCTGATGCGCATAAAGTTCCCAGTTGCACAAGTCGGGTCTGCACAAAACACCGAGAATGATTAAGTCACCTCATTCATATGGCGCAAAATGAATTGCCCAAACATGGGAACGGCAAAGCAATATTTGCCATGGCGATTTCTGTAAACTAAACCCGCTTCCATCAAGGTTGCTAAAATCGCAGAAACCCGACTAGCTGAGAACGGGTTTTCGAGGATTTGTTTTGAAGTGGCTACGATCTCCTGAACGGTGAATTCTCCGTCATTGTTTGGCATCATGGCGATGACAACAAGTAGTTCCCTTTGGCGGTCAGTGACTTTTGACCACCGTCCGGCAAAAAAATCTGTATCCAACTTTCGCGTAATGTCATCGAAAAATACGCTCGGGTCTTCTCCCACTTTTATCTTTTGAATCCATCGGTCAAATATTTCTTTACAAATAAACTGAATGAAATAAGGGTAGCCGCCTGAGTTCGTTAAAATGTGTTCCACGGCCGAATCCTCAAATCGGACGGGACATTTCTCGTCATTCGTCGGTTTCTGAATAGCATCGCGCGTGTCTTCCTCAGAGAGCCTGTTCAGAAAGATGACTCTAAATAACCGCTCAGAGTAGGTTCTGGCCTCAACTAACTTAGGAAACAACGTAGGCAATCCGGTAAGCGCAAGTAAAAATCTAACCCCCTTTCGTTGTATAGACTGAAAAACGTCAAGAAGAATAGATAGCGGATATTGATCCTTCGCAGCATTATCTGAGAGGTTTTGGGCTTCGTCGTAAGCAAAGATAATTCCCCTCTTGTTTAGGCGGCTAACAGCAGCCCAAACATTTTCCAAAACCCGCTTCAACTTGTCGGCTACCAGTCCCGGAGTTTCGTCATACATTTTTCGGAGGGTAGCGTAGCCCCACGAAATGTCTTTTTGCGAGGAGAGATAACCAGCCCGCCGTTTGTCATCGACGGTCATAGTAATGCCCGAAGTGACAAGGGCAAGATCGCTCAACAATCGGATTGCCAAGTTTTCCTCACTCACCCCCACAGACTCCGAAAAATCAGCCCCCGCCCAAAGCCAGTCGTGATTTATTGCTAAAGGTTTAAATGTTTCGAGAAGCACAGTCTTTCCCACGCCGCGCAATCCTGTAAGTATCAAGTTCTCCAGAATCACGTCTTGTTCCAAAAGTCGCACGAACTCTTTTTGTTCTTCTTGTCGTCCGGCGAGATAGGGAGGCATGTGTCCGGCCCCTGGTCTAAAAGGATTGCCATACCTTGCTAGTTCTGCAGCGCGTTGTTTACTCGCGTTTTTGGTCGTCATAGCCAATCACCTCAAACCATGAAATTATACTTAGCTATGAAATTATAGATAAATATAATTTCTTGTCAAGGGGTGGTTCGCTATGATTATTCCAATAACGATAACGGGCCCGCGGTTGGGCTTAATAACGGGATTGCTCGCACTGGATCCCGCCTAAGCCATTGTGAGCCAATCGCGAACGAAGGAGCAACGGACAGAATCGATATGCGAGAGGGTTAAGATGAATTGAGATTGTCACCCAAGACGGAACTTACCCAGCAAGGTGATCATTGGTTCGCCCTTGTGACTCTGCGGCGGACGTTCCTACGTCATCAAGCTGGACACATCTTTAAGCAAGCGCACAATTGCGCGATCCCATTTCTGCTTTTGTGCTTCTTTGTGGATGACAGATCGTAGTTCAGCTCAATGCAGCGTGAACCGGCCGATGGTGTCTTCACCGATGCTGCCGAAGTAGAGGGCGCCGTTGTGTTCGACGACGTTGGCGATCTCGGCGTAGCAGTCGGGGGAGCCGTTCTGGAGGTTTTGGACGATGCCTCCCTGGAGGTTGAAGCCGAGCACGAAGGAATACCTTTGTGCGGCGGGTTGAAGAAACTTCGGTAAACGCAAAACCATTTTTCGCATAAACGGATAAGGCTGCATCCGATCAAACATTGCCTGGCGAGGGGCGGCGAGCGCCAGCCAAAACCTGTCGCGGCCGTTTGATGAAATGCCGTCCGGGAAACCGGGAAGGTTGTCGATAAAGATGTCGTTCTGGCCCATCTTTGGTTCTTTCAACCACACGCGCCGCACGCGATACATGCCCGTCTCCGCTACCAGCACAAATGTCTGGTCCGGACTCACCGCCACTCCGTTTGCGAAATAGAGATCGCGCAGAAGTGTTCGTGGCCTTTGACTCGTCGGATCCAGAGCCAGCAATCGCCCATTCGGCTGGTGCTCGAGCAAGTCGTAAGTAAACTGCGACATCGGATACTTCGAAGAAGCTTCGGTGAAGTAGATCGTGCCGTCAGCACCAACATCGAGATCGTTGAGGCAGCCAAACTTAACACCGTCGGCTTCCGTCGCCAGCACTTTCACTTCGCCCGACTTATTTATCGACAACAACCCTTTGATAGCATCGGCCACGAGCAAGTTCCCGGCGTGGTCGAAAATGAGCCCCAATGGCCGGCCGCCCGTGTTTGCAAAGACACGTGGCTGCGTACCGTCTGGTTGCAGAACCACGATCCGTCCATCCTCAGAGCCACCGTAAATTTTTCCTTCCGCATCGAGGGCGACATCTTCCGGCTTGTGCCCTTCGCCCAGTGAAAGTCTTTGCACAGGCGAGAGGCGCGTGTTCTGTTCATACTGTCCGGTCAAAGCCGGTGCAGGCGGCGGATTCCATGCCGCAGGCGTGATCGGCACTGGCGCAAGAAGAAGATAAGCGAGGGCCACCACTACGATGAGGACAAGGATGAGAGCAAAACGTTTTCTGAGAGACATTTGAGAGTTGACTATCGCTCGCCGCGTGACTTCTGAACCGCAGTCTGCAACGTGACCACAAGCTTTCGTATTCCAGCCTGGTCCATCGGTTCAATCAGCCGCAGCGCTTCATCGAGAATGCGACGCTGATGCTCCGGCCAATTCGGCATGCCACTGACAGTTCCAGGCTCACCGTCGTAGAGCGCGACTCGCGGCGGACGCACAGATTCAACTACATCCCTAACCACAGCCAGCGTCATTGTCGGCACACCCGCAAGCTCGATTGCCCTCGCAACTAAACCAACCGATTGGTGACATAAAACTGAAGCGGGCACCAGCAACGCAGCCTGCACTTCGTAACGTTGAATGCGCTCGATGAGCTGCGGCAGGAGTTCGTCCACGAGCTTTCCGGCGTCAGGAATGAAACCGGAGAAACTCCAGAATACCGGATTCAATTGACCGATGATTCCATTACTCTCAAACTCGAGCAGTCGTGCAATGGGAAGCTGCGCGTTCGCGTCCTGTTGAACTGCGGCTGGATCGTAACCTCGCGCGGCGAACCGGAGATCTGAATCCTCAACCTCGATTGGAATCTCCCTGAAACTCAAATCACCGCTTGAAGAGCTTGTGTCAAACGGCTGAGTGCCATCGATGTAGGCGCCCGCGGACGAGATCAACGCAAGATTCAACATGGGCAACGCGCGACGCGCAGGTGTGAATGGCGCCCGCCGGTTCTTTACGTAAGGGTAATCCGAAAGGTCGTCACTGCGTTTCCAACTGCCGAAACGCCTTCGCCAATCTTCAATATCTTCAATAATGTCCACGGGCTTCTTCCATTCTGAGAATTCAATTGCGCAAGCTGCGAGCCATCAGGAACATGGCCACAAGAGCGGCAATCATAGCAAGCCCCAGCGCGTTGACCGAATAGCCGTGCAGGTGGTTGAAGGCGATACGCCGCGGGTCGTCAGCCGCGATTTGATCGATTGGCAACACCATCGCCGCTCGCAACGCGCGCATCCGTGCAGCAATCACCCAATGACCAACGACCGTCGCCAATGCGATCACACCGAGGCAAATGCACTCCACGATAAAACTGACGCGGCCCGAAGCATTGCGGCGCAGGATCAATATCGCCAGCAGAAGCAGCGCGATGATAAAACCCGCGATGTTAACTACCGAAAGTGAACGCGTCACAATCGAACCGGCAATCTCGTTCGCATTCGGCAAACCAAACGATCGCAACACGCCAAACGCGGCCGGCGCGACAACCGCGCCAAAGAAAAGCGCGGCGCCAAACCAACAGGCGAGCAATGCGAGTCGAGTGGAGTTCAGGATCAGCCCTTTCTAATCAAACTCATCAACCTTCGCGAGCAGCCGAATCTTTGGCGGCGTGATCTCAGGCATCGGCAACTCTCTCGGATCGGCGGCGGTCAACAGCCACGACAGCGCCGTATCGAGTTGGGCTTGATAGTCGTCGAGATCTAAAGACATGAAAACACTCATTCCCAGTCGCGCAAACTTCTCCTTGGCGCGCAAGTACATTTGCCGAGCGGCGCCCGGCCGGCCGATGTCCAGGTGATGAAAGGCGACGGCCGATTGAATCATTGCCTGGAGAAACAGTTTTTCCTGTGGGCCAACTTCGCCCATCCAACGTTCTTCCCAGGCATCGTGCGCCGCGTGAAATTCGCCGGCGTTGTAAAGATCGATCCCGGCGATGTACTCAACCGGATACGCGGAAACGTGAGCGTCGAGATAAGCGCTTTCGAATTCAGTCATCTATTAAGTCGTGCGGCGATTACTTTGGCCGCCGTTGCTCCCGCTCCAGTCGCGCTGCTGATCGTTGGTGCAACCGGATTCGATACGTCGCCGATCGCAAAAACCATCGGCACGCTCGTCTCCTGCTCGCTGTTAACTCGGATGAAGGCTTTCTCATCCGTGTCGAGTTGTTCGCGAAACAATTCGGTATTCGGCTCGACACCGATTCGAATGAGAACGCCACGCACGGCGATCTGAAACGGCTTCAGCCCTTCTTTGCGCAAGACCTCAACTGCAACCACCTCTTCGTCGCCGATGATACGCGTCAAAACAGATTCAGTGAAAACAGTAATGCGATGACTTGATTGAAGACGTTGCGCGAGTTCGCGCCGTGCGCGCAGTTTCTTTCCGCGATGCACGACTGTAACTGTCGGACAGACCTCCGCCAACAGCAGCGCATTCTCGACGGCGGCATCTCCGCCTCCGACCACGCAAACGTCTCTACCCGCGAAGAGCTGCCGGTCGCGCGTCGCGGATTCTATCATTCCCTTTCCGACAAATTCTTTCTCACCGGGCACGCCTAACTGTCTTGGTCTAACGCCGGTGGCAATGACGATCGCGATTGACTGAAGACTTTCGCCGCTTTGCAGGGTGAGGCGTTTGGCTTTCACGTCAACCGACGTGATAGCTGTTTGTGTCCAGAGATCGAATTCTGCCGAGTCAACATCTCGAGTGAAGAGCTCGAGCAGTTCCTTGCCATTGTTGGTCTTCAAGCCGAGATAGTTTGAGATTGGATTGTAAACGCGGTGGAGTTGCCCGCCGACCTGTTCCGCTTGTTCGAGGAGAAGCGCATCAAGGCCCAACTCATCGCACCAGAAGGCCGTCGATAACCCCGCCGGCCCGGCGCCAATGATGATTACATCGTGCATTCGTATTTGCTTGTTGCCCGAGCTTACTTACTTGGATCGGGTCAGTACCGGGAGCGATAGCGACCGGGTTCGCTCGCACCTCTAACTGCCGCATCGACCCGGTCGCTACCGCTCCCGGTACTGACCCGATCCAAGTAACTACCGGGATTGACCCGATCCAAGTAACTACCAAGTCACTAAACTCGATGCCCGCGAGCCTGCGGTTTGCAGAACCGCGACAACTTCATCGGGCTCCAGGCGCGACGCGGCCAGAGTTCCAGCGTCATCGAGAAACTTCACCGCGGAGGTCATCTCACGATTATCAGTTTGCCAATGTCCTTCGCGATTCGTCTCCTTACTATTGAGCAACTGCAACGCGCCGCTCAAGTCGCGTCGCTGGATGCGCGGACGCACGACAGTTTCCGCCCATGAGTAATACGGATAGTCGAACCGATAAAACCATCCGCTGCTGGTTGGAATTGCTGTTACGTAGAGTTCGCCTCGCGCAAATTTAGAGATCGCCGTGAATGGAGCGGAGTGTTTGGTTGGACTGAAACCACTACCCTCAAAAAGCTCCGGCGCGAGTGTTATGAGTGAGATTCCGGAATGCTCAATAACCTTCGACTGGCCACGCTCAAAACTCCCGATCGCAGCAGCAACACTGTTCCAACCCTGGCGCCAGAGGTGTTCGTAGTCATTGATGTTCGTAAGCAGGCGCTCAACTTCAGGCAGCACGAGCTCATAAGCGCGAGCATCGTCAACGGCCTCACCCGCGACGAAACTTGCCAGCGGTGAGCCATCGTCATTGTTTGGACTTGCCTGGTCAGAGCCTTGGATAGCGATACTGACGCGCACACCGTCGTCGCTCGAGTACTCTGAAAAATCTCCGGCTTCCGCAGCGGCGATTAAAAGATCCCGGTAAGCCAGTGCGCGTTCGCCCGTAAGCACAGTCCAAACGGACAAAACGCCGTCGGTGTCGAAATGATTGTTCGTGACCAACTCAATGCCCTTGGTTAAGGCGGTCCGGTGCGGCGAGGCGACAAGATTGAGCGCAATCTCGGTGGAGGTGTCTGCCTTCAATTCGGCCGGCGTCGCATTTCCTTCCCAGTGGGAGAAATGAATACTATTATCGACAGTTCCATCAACTGATAATTTTGGAACATTTGCAAGGGCGTCTGTGTAAAATTCGAATCTCATGGTCAAGAGTCTAACGTATGTCCTAAGATATCCGCATTATGGAAGAGATCACCTCAACTGAACTAAAACAGCGCCTGGACAAAGGCGAGGACATTCAAATCGTCGATGTGCGCGAAGATAATGAAGTCGCGATCGGGCGCATTCCGAACTCGGTGCACATCCCACTGGCGCAGGTATTGAATCGCATGAATGAGATCGATCCGAATCGCGAGACGGTCGTTCACTGCAAGATGGGCGGGCGCAGTGCGCGAGCGATCGACGCGCTCCAGCGTTCCGGGTTTAAAGGAAAACTAATAAATCTGAAGGGCGGGATAATTGGCTGGTCGAACGAGGTGGATCCGAGCGTGCCGAAGTATTGAGCCACAAAGAGGCACAAATCCTACTTCGTGATCCCGTCGAGCTCGATAAATCGGCTCAACTTGGTGATCACCATTCCCTCTTCACACTCTAACCGGCACGACAGCGCAGGTCGATCGTTCTGCTCGGTCTGGCCTTTCATGTGATACCAGATCTGGCAGTTGGTACACTCGCCATTCCAACAGAAGTCGCCGTAAGAAATCGTGTTGATGGATAAGTACTGAAAACAGCGCAACAGGCGATTTTTCTCCGGCACACTGACTTCATTGCCCATTATTTCGAGGCTGATAAGCTTCTCGTACGGATCGAGCAGATCCGCAGCGCCTTCTTCCAGGCCGCTGCCTGCGCTTTGTTCACTCATAGGCAGCGGCAGTATAATCCCTCGCTGCTCAATTCGCTGCAAAAAACTCCGGGGGTAATCGATTTGGCTTTAGTAATCTACACAAAACCAGGGTGTCCTTATTGCCAGCAGGCGCGCGACTACTACAACTCTAAAGGCATTCCGTTTCTCGACTACGACGCGCAGACCGATAAAGCGCGGCGCGCGGAAATGTTCTCTTATTCCAAGGGCGATCCGACCGTGCCGTGTATCGTCGAGAATGGCAAGTATGTGCAGTCCGGTTGGGGTAATCCGCTTCGCGGTTGAACCGTTCACGATTAGTCCGGCCGTGCGCCGGCTGCTTTTGCAATCGTCTCCCCCGAATCAATTGCGTTTTGTAAGGAAAGGTGTTTTATGAAAAACCACTCCCATTTCCCTTTTCTGCTCATGCTCTTTGTTTCATGCGTTCTCTCGATTAATAACAATACAATCGCACAATCAAACGGAGGAGCCGGCGCGCCTCAACCACCAATGGCCGAAAAGAAACCCAAGACCACGAATATTCACGGTGTAACTCTCGTTGACGATTACTTCTGGCTGCGCGAAAAAACAAATCCCGCAGTGCTCGCGCACCTTCAGGCTGAAGATGCTTATGCCCAGGCAGTGATGAAACACACGGCGCCGCTCCAGGAGAAGCTCTACAACGAAATGCTCAGTCACATTAAGCAGACTGACACTAACGTTCCTTATCGCTGGGGAAATTACTTCTATTACACGCGCACCGAGGAAGGTAAACAGTATCCAATCTTCTGCCGCAAGAAAGGCAGCGTTGATGCGCCTGAAGAGATCGTGATCGATCAGAATGAGCTGGCCAAGGGTCAAAAATTTATGAGCGTCGGCGCGTTTGTGCCAAGCGATGATGGGAATATGCTTGCCTATTCCACCGACAACACCGGCTACCGCCAGTACACATTGCAGGTCAAAGATTTGCGAACGGGCGAACTCTTTCCCGAACGAATTGAGCGCGTGGATGCCGTCGTCTGGGCCAACGATAACAAGACGTTGTTCTACGTTACTGAAGACGCCGTCACCAAACGAAGCGATAAGTTTTTCCGTCACGTACTGGGAACCGACAAGACTGATCTGGTCTACGAAGAAAAAGACGAGTTGTTTGACATCGCGACCGGTCGCTCACGCGACAAAGCCGTAATCTTTCTCGAAGCTGCCAGCAAAACTTCAACCGAGTCGCGCTATCTACTCGCCGCCGAGCCTAACTCCGAGCTCAAAGTGATTATCCCGCGGCAACCGGAGCACGAGTATGATGTCGATTATCGCGACAACCTCTTCTACATTCGCACAAACAAAGGCGCAAAGAATTTCCGCATCGTGACCGCTCCAGTGAACGATCCATCGGAAAAGAACTGGAAAGAATTTGTCGAACACAGACCGGCGGTGAAGGTCGAGGGGATCAATCTCTTCGCCAATCATGCTGTGCTGTCTGAATGGGAAAACGGCCTCCAGCAGCTCGAGGTTATCAACTTCAAGACCAACAAACGAAACCGCATTGAGTTTCCCGAACCGGTCTACTCCGCGGGGTTGTCGTCGAATCGCGAATACAATACGAGTGTGGTCAGGTATAGCTACAACTCGCTGGTCAGGCCGAATTCCGTGTTTGACTACGACATGAACACCGGCAAGTCAACGCTGCTGAAACAGACGGAAGTGCCCGGCGGATTCGACGCAGCCAACTATAAATCAGAGCGAGTATTTGCCACTGCCTCGGACGGAACGAAGATTCCGATGTCGATGGTTTATCGAAAGGGCGTGAAGCTGGATGGCTCTGCGCCGTTGCTCCTTTATGGATACGGCTCGTACGGCGCATCGATCCCGCCGGGATTCTCTTCAACTCGGCTTAGTCTTCTCGATCGCGGCGTTATTTTCGTGATTGGGCACATTCGCGGCGGTGGCGAGTTGGGTGAAGAGTGGCGCCAGGCGGGCAGGATGATGAACAAGATGAATACGTTCACGGATTTCATCGCCTGCGCCGAAACGCTCATCAACAAGAAGTACACGTCCAAGGACCGGCTGGTCATTCAGGGCGGAAGTGCGGGCGGCTTGCTTATGGGTGTAGTTACTAACCTGCGTCCGGATCTTTTCAAAGCAGTCGTGTCGCAGGTGCCGTTCGTGGATGTGCTGAACACGATGCTTGACGCGAGCATACCGCTGACGACCAGCGAATACATCGAGTGGGGTAATCCGAATGAGAAGCCGGCATTCGAGTACATGAAGACGTATTCGCCGTACGACAACGTGGCGAAGAAGGATTATCCGGCGATGCTCGTCAAGGTTTCCTGGAATGATAGCCAGGTGCCGTACTGGGAAGGCACAAAGCTGGTGGCAAAACTGCGCACGATGAAGACTGACAAGAACCCGCTGCTGTTGAAGGTCAACTTCGGCGCGGGACACGGCGGCGCCTCCGGCCGCTACGATGCGTTACGCGAAACAGCGTTTGACTATGCGTTCATGCTCTGGCAAATGGGCGTGGCGGAGTAGCTAATCGCGGAGTGTTTTCCCGCAAAGGCGCAAAGGCGCAAAGAACCTGCTAAAGTCTTCTTTGCGTCTTTGCGCCTTTGCGGGAAACCTTTCAAATGATCGGTTCGACCCTCGGCAATTATAAAATCCTCGAGAAGCTCGGTGAGGGCGGACAGGGCACGGTCTATAAAGCCGTCGATTCAAAGCTCGGCCGCACGCTCGTCATCAAGGTCCTGCCGGCCGAGCTGACTGCGCGCGAAGCAAACCTCAAACGGTTTGAGCGTGAAGCACGCCTGGCCTCCGCCCTTGATCACCCGAACATCTGCACCATCTTTGACCTCAACGAAATCAACGGCATCCACTTCATCGCGATGCAATACATCGAGGGCCGGAACGTGCGCCAACTCGTGAATGGCCGCCCTCTTTCACTCGAAAGCGCTCTATCGATTGCATTGCAAACGGCAGAAGCCCTCGCCGCTGCACACTCGCGCGGCATCATTCATCGCGACATCAAAGCCGGCAACGTGATGGTCACGCCAACCGGCCAGGTCAAGGTACTCGACTTTGGACTGGCTAAACTGCTCGACGAAGATGCAGCGCGCACGTCGGGAATTCATCACACGGAGATCACCGAGGTCGGCATTCCTTACGGCACGGCCACCTACGCAGCGCCGGAACAAGCGCGAGGAGATCGCGTTGACGCGCGCGCCGATATCTTTTCGACGGGCGTCTTGCTTTACGAGATGCTGACCGGCACGTGGCCTTTCCAGGGTAAAACCGCCATCGATGTGCGTCACGCAGTCTTGAACGAAGAACCGGCGCCGTTGTCCAAGATGAGGCCCGGCCGCTTTCCCGAGCGCTTGCAGACGATACTCGACAAGGCCCTCGCCAAAGATCCTCGAAATCGTTATCAAAGAATTTCGTATTTTGCCGAAGATCTTCGTGCCGTCAGTCGCGAGCTGGGTTCAGATTCATTACCCGGATTGGATGAGAGCACCGTTCCAGTTGCCCCAAGACATTTGAAACAACAGAGTCCGGTTACGCGCGCGCTGCGCTGGTTGACCGGCAGCAAGAGCGCCGAGTCGCCGTCAAGTTACAAATCCGGCGGACGCAGTGGTGATGCGCACGCGAGCCCGTTGACGAGTTTGGGCGACCGCGATCGAAAGAGCGTTGCTATTCTTCCCTTCAAGAACATCGGTAACGATCGTGAGATCGATTTCTACCAGTTCTCTCTCGCAGACGCAGTGATAACTGAGCTGGCCCGAGTCCGTTCACTGGTCGTGCGGCCGTCCTCAGTTATCGTGAAGTACCAAAACAAAACTGTTGACCCAGCAGAAGCGGGACGAGATCTGCTCGTCGATGCGATACTCACCGCGACTTTCCTGCGTGCTGGTGATCGGCTGCGCGTCACTGCTCAACTACTCGACGTGCGCACCAATGAAATTCTCTGGAGTGAGCGAATCGATGCTGATGCGAGCGACATCATCGGCGTGCAGGACATTATCGTGCAACGCATCGTCGAAGGACTGCGGCTGGAGTTGAGTCCTGACGAGAAATCCGAGCTGGCAAGAAAAACTACCGCTGACGCCGCCGCCTCGGAAGAGTACATGCGCGGGCGCAACTGTTTGGCCCAGTTCATCTACCACACGATCGAGCGTGAAGATCTCGATTCCGCCATCGAACACTTCCGGCGCGCGATCGAAATCGATCCGCAGTTTGCCTTGGCTTATTCGGCGCTCGGCAGTTGCTACGTAAACCGTGTCTTGAAAGGTCTTGGTCAGGCCGGCGACCACGAGAAGGCGAAGAACGCATTTCGAAAAGCGCTGACACTCGATCCAAAGCTGCTCGAAGCGCGCATGCAGATGGTATTCATCTATCTCACCGGTGGCCAAAAGCAGAAGGCACGCGCGGAAGTGGAGTTGCTCCGTCACGAATATCCGAATGATCCGGGTGTGCAATTTGTGCGGGCTGTGGTGGCGCGCCTCGATGGCGACTATGACCAGGCTCTGCGCAGTTTGGATCGCATGGTGCGACTGAATCCCGGCGAGCGCGTGCTGGCAAGCTACAACCGCGCTCGTATCTTCATGTATCAGAAACAGTATGAAGAGGCACTGCACGAGCTCGATGAGGGCGCCGCGCTCGAGCCGGATCACCCGATGATTCAGGTCATACGCGCTCGTGTACTTTTTTTCCGCGGTGAGATTGATTCGGCCGCGCGGATCCTGCAACAGGTCCTTCAACGTCATCCGCAGATGGATGGCGTGAGGCCGATCCTCGCCATCTGTCTCAGCGCTCAGGGACAACACACGAAGGCCAATGAACAATTGACGCCGAAAGTCAGGCTGGTCGCCGAGGCTGATTACGATATATCTTACTGGCTTGCCTCTGCATACCTCTTGCAAGGACGCCAGGTGGAAGCGCTCAGGTGGTTGGAAACCGCGATCAGCCTCGGAAATGAGAATTACAAGTGGTTTGAGTCTGATCCAAACTGGACCGACATGCACGAGGATCCACGTTTCGTCGAATTGATGAATCGCATTAAGAGCCAACGCGAGCTGCCCGGGGACCAGTCTGAATGAAAACTTTCGTCGTGGGTGACATACACGGTCGTTGCGCGCAGCTCCTCAACCTGCTCGACATGCTGCCGCGCGATCCCGAAAAGGACACATTGGTGTGTCTCGGTGACTTGATCGATCGCGGCGCCGATGCGCCGTGCTGTGTCAGTCATATCCTGAAACTCTGTCGTGAGAATCCGCAGCGAGTGATTTGTCTTCGTGGAAATCACGAACAGATGTTGATGGATTTTCTGGAAGGGCGAAGTAATCTTTGGCTCACTCCGGTTGTCGGTGGCGAGCGGACGTTTGAGCAGTACACGGGCCGGTCAGTCAAGGTGGAGAGCGAGAAGGATTTGGAGGAGATGAGGCTCTTGTTTGAGCGTTCGCTTCCGCCTGAGCACCTCGCGTTTATGCAGGACCTGCCTTATTACCACGAGGACGAGCACGCGATCTATGTTCACGCCGGACTCGACGAGGGAAAACATCCGCGCGAGAGTTCACAGAATGCGCTCTTGTGGATGCGCGACATGGATTTCTACAAGAACTATCGCGGCAAGCCCTGCATCTTCGGACACACGCCGACACCTTTGTTACCATTGCGAGGTAGGCTGGGCCGTCACGGAATCTACATCTCTCATAGTGCGGTTGGTCTCGACACGGGTTACAACCAACAGTCGCCGCTAAGCTGCTTGTCGCTGCCGGATTTCAATCTCTACCAGACTTACGCTGACGGTCGTCAAGAGACCTATCAAATCACATCGTTCATTCCCGAGACCTTGAAAGAGATGCAACGCAAAGCCGGATTGGTTTAAGACATATATTGGCGAAATTTACGTCTGATTTGGACCGAGGCGCCAAAATTTATGAGCGAACCAGTATCGGATACCAGTCGCGACGAGATAGTGTACTAGTTGTGTCTCATGCTCTGGAATGAGACTCTGCACCGCCTTGACTTCAATTATCAGTTGCTTATCGACGCAAAGGTCAGGATAGAAAACGCCAACTACATGATCTTCATACAAAACGGGGAGCTTGACTTGTTGTCGGGTTTCGATACCGAACCTGTCCAATTCCAGCTTAAGGGCATTTTCATACACCTTTTCCAGAAAACCTGGACCGAGCACGTTGTGGACTTTGTAAGCACAGCCGATGACTTTGTGAGTGAGGTCGTTTATCTTCATCGCATCCTCCGTGAGGGAAAGGACATTTGACATGATTACAAGATTTGCAGAATTTACAGGATATCATGTAAATCATGCAAATCCTGTAATCCTGTCTAAGAAATGCGTTCGTAATCATAGTGGCCGATGATGTTTTTGTGCATGTATTGACCTATCGACTCTGCGTTCATCAGTGCCTCATATTTCGACGGCGGGACTCCTTTGTACTGGTACCTGTCGCCACTGTTAAAGACAACTTCCAGGATGCGCCGCTTGGCATCGTAGCCAACTAACCTAAGCATTTCCGATGCTACTGGTTTTAGTTTCACAGTGCTAACATACCCTCAAATGATTTCTTGGCTCGCGGGAACCGCCTGAGATGGCCACCACCCGGATGCAAGGATTCCGGGCCTCCCCAAACATCACATCGAGATTATTTCTAAATAGAAATTCTGACAAGCCGAAGCGCGCCTCATCCGGAAAGGACGGGCTGAGGTGAGGCGTTCTAACAGGAGACAGCAGCCAAGGCGAGAACCGTTACCAGCGTCTGCGAAGAAAAAGGGACGTGATTACGAGCGGGCGTTTTTCTGTTGTAAGCGTGCTCTCGCACACGCATTGAATAAGAACCACGAACTAAAGATCGAGTGCGACGGCTGTAAAGAGATCATCGGCTTCCTGGAGATACCTGGTTATAGCGGCGACAAACACAACCCAGTTGCCGTTGATTTCGACAGACCATACTGACCTTACTGCCCCCGGTATATCTCACCGCCAGACGTGATGAATTCTTCGGCCTTCTCGTTCAATCCTGTCTTCAATGCCTCCGACTCATCAATCTGCTTCTGAGCCGCGTACTCACGCACGTCCTGCGTGATCTTCATCGAACAGAAATGTGGACCACACATCGAACAGAAGTGCGCCAACTTCGCGCCTTCCTGTGGCAACGTTTCGTCGTGGTACTCGCGCGCGACCTCCGGATCGACTGAAAGGTTGAACTGATCTTCCCAACGAAACTCGAAACGCGCTTTCGACAACGCATTGTCGCGATACTGCGCACCCGGATGTCCCTTCGCCAGGTCCGCTGCGTGTGCGGCTAGTTTGTAAGCGATAACGCCGTCTTTTACGTCCTTCTTGTTAGGCAGACCGAGATGCTCTTTTGGCGTGACATAACAGAGCATCGCCGTTCCAAACCACCCAATCATCGCGGCGCCAATCGCTGAAGTTATGTGATCGTAGCCGGGCGCGATGTCGGTAGTTAGTGGCCCAAGCGTGTAGAACGGCGCTTCGTGACACGTCTCGAGCTGCTTATCCATGTTCTCTTTGATCAGGTGCATCGGCACGTGACCTGGTCCTTCAATCATCACCTGGCAATCGCGTTCCCACGCAATCTTCGTCAACTCCCCAAGCGTGTCGAGTTCCGCAAACTGCGCTTCGTCATTAGCATCTGCAATTGAGCCGGGTCGCAGGCCGTCGCCCAGTGAGAACGAAACGTCGTACGCAGCCATGATTTCGCAGATCTCGCGAAAGCGCGTGTAAAGAAAACTCTCTTCATGGTGGGCCAAACACCACTTCGCCATAATCGAGCCGCCACGACTCACAATTCCCGTCGTCCGTCGCGCTGTTAGAGGAATGTAAGCGAGCCGCACACCTGCATGAATCGTGAAGTAATCGACGCCCTGCTCGGCCTGCTCAATGAGCGTGTCGCGAAAGATCTCCCAAGTGAGCTCCTCTGCTTTACCGCCAACCTTTTCCAGCGCCTGGTAAATCGGAACTGTACCGATCGGCACCGGCGAGTTGCGAATAATCCATTCGCGAGTCGCATGTATGTTCTTGCCAGTGGAAAGATCCATCACTGTGTCAGAACCACAACGAATGGACCAACGCATCTTGTCCACTTCCTCTTCGATCGACGAAGCGACTGCTGAGTTTCCGATGTTCGCATTGATCTTCACGAGGAAGTTGCGCCCGATGATCATCGGCTCAGATTCAGGGTGATTGATGTTGGCCGGAATAATCGCGCGTCCGCGCGCCACTTCCGAACGCACGAATTCGGGAGTTACGTACTGCGGGATCGCCGCTCCAAACGATTCGCCCTTGTGTTGATGCAGCAGTGAATCACGCGGAGCGTCGCCGATACTCCACGCTGCTTCGCGTCCAAGGTTTTCGCGGATGGCAATGAACTCCATTTCCGGAGTGATGATGCCGCGACGGGCGTAGTGGAGTTGCGTGACGCAGGCGCCTGGCTTTGCTCGCAGCACCGCACGACGCATAAGGGGAAAGTCTTCGAGCTTCCCAACATCTTTCACGCGCGCGCGTTTGGCTGCGTCGAACGTAAGATAACCATCGTCGATGGGCTGCGCCTCACGACCTTCATACTCTTCAACATCACCACGCCTGACAATCCACTCGCGCCGCAGTTGCGGCAATCCTTCGCGGGGATCGCAGTGAACGTCATCATCGCCCCATGGTCCACTCGTGTCGTAAACACGAACCGGCGGGTTCGCAGCCAAAGTGCCGTCGAAGTCACGTGAAGGGTTCTGATGGATTTCGCGAAACGGCACGCGCACGCCCGGCTGTTTGCCGTTGATGTAGACGCGTCGAGAGTTTGGCAGCGAACGGTACGTATCGCTTTCGGTTAGTTTGATTCCAGCGCTCATAATTAACGGTTCTCCGATTCGTATGGATGTAGTCTATAATCTCCGCGCTGGTAATCCAACCCAACCGATCTCCCGGAGACATAACATGCTGAAACGACGCGTTGTCGCCCTGTCATTGATCTTCTCGATGCTCTCGCTTCCTGTTGCGGCGCAAAATGGTAGCGGAGACCTGCTGAGCCGCATTCGCAAAGAAGCGATGGAACGTTCGCAAATCATGAAGACGATGCACATGTTTACGGACGTCTATGGCCCACGGCTCACTGGTTCACCTAATCACAAAGCCGCGGCGGAATGGGCAGTCAAACAGATGACCGCGTGGGGCCTCGAGAATGCGCACCTCGAACCGTGGGACTTCAAACATCCCGGTTGGCTCAACGAACGCTTGACGGCGCACCTTATCTCGCCGGTTAAGGATCCACTCGTTTGTGAGGTGCTCGCGTGGACTCCGAGCACGAAAGGAACGGTTCAGGCGAAGGCTTATCAGCTAGTCCTTCCGGAGCGACCCTCGCAAGAGCAGCTCACGATATTTTTGAATAACAATAAAACTAAAGTGCGCGGGCGAATCGTGCTCGCCGGCAAGCCGGCTTCGATCCCTGTCAATCTAACTCCTCCCGCAAAGAGACTCAGCGACGAACAGGCGGAGCAGCGTTTTGGACCAAACGCGCGCCCCTTCGCTTTTCCGACACCTTCGCCCACGCCAACTCCCGCTCCCAACGCGCCGCGGCCGCTTACTAATCGTCAAGTCAACGAACAACTGGATGCGTTTCTCAAAGAGAACGGCGCACTCGTCAGAGTGAATGATGCCGGGCGCGAGTTTCGACAAATTCGGGCTTTCAACAACCCAACGTTTGATGTTAACAAAGTGATCCCGACGGTGGTGATGAGCAATGAAGACTTTGGCCGCATCACTCGCATACTCAACGACGGCACGGAGGTCGTGCTGGAATTCAATATCGTCAATCACGTGTACCCGGAAGGCGCTACGTCGTACAACACGATCGGAGAAATTCGTGGGAGCGATAAAGCAGACGAAGTAATCATGCTCGGCGGTCACCTCGATTCGTGGCATGCAGCAACAGGCGCTACGGACAACGCGATCGGTTGCACGATCATGATGGAAGCCGCACGCATTTTGAAAACACTCGGCGTCAAGCCCCGCCGCACAATTCGTGTTGCGCTGTGGAGCGGTGAAGAAGAAGGACTGCTTGGTTCGCTCGCGTACGTGAAAGAACACTTCGGCTCTTTTGAAGATCCAAAACCGGGCTACGAGAAGTTTGGGGGCTACTTCAATATCGACTCCGGCACTGGACGTGTGCGTGGCGCGGGCGTGTTTGGACCACCTGAAGCGGCAAGCATCCTGCGCGAAATTCTCGAGCCATTCAAGGCCGACGGTGTAGTTGGTGCCGCGATCACGCGCAGCCGGAGATTGGGTGGTTCTGACAATACCTCGTTCAATCAGGCAGGCTTGCCCGGCATCGGCATGGGCCAGGATCCGATTGAATACGGCACACACACATGGCACACAAACCTCGACACGTACGAGCGCATTCTTGAAGATGATGTGAAGAAGGACGCGATGGTCGTCGCGTGGGCGGTTTATCGGTTGGCGATGCGCGATGATCTGCTGCCGCGATTAGCTAAGAGCGACATGCCGCCGAAGCCGGCCGAGGAAACAACGGCGCAACCCGCAACGCCTCCGGCGCGCACAGACGTTCAGGCGCCGGCAAAAACGAGGAAGCCGAAGACTTCACGACGCAGAGGACGATAGTGAGTTGGCAATAACTCGCCGACAGTTTTTGCGGCGCAGCGCGATCGCAGTTGCGGGTGCCAGTGTGGCTCGCAACAATGCCCTCGGCGCGATAGTTTTGACAGGCCCGGCGAAGAAGGTGCTCATTCTCGGCGCTGGAATGGCCGGGCTTGTTGCTGCTTATGAGCTTTCTAAACTGGGCCACGGGGTAACTATTCTCGAGGCCCGCACACGTCCGGGCGGCCGCGTTCACACGCTGCGGGAACCTTTCTCTGATGGACTCTACGCGGAAGCCGGCGCGGCGCGCATTCCAGACAACCACGATCTCACGCACAAATACGTGAAGGAGTTTGCGCTTCCGCTCGAGCCGTTTTATCCAAGCCGCCTGAACGCGCTGAGATTTGATCGAGGTGAGCGAGAGGAAGTGCCGATCGATGGTTTTACCGATGCCATGACTCAGAATTATGGCGGGGACCTGGGTGGTAATCCTGAACGCTGGCATAAGATCAAAGGCGGTTCTGATCTGCTTCCGAAAGCTTTTGCAGACAAACTCGCGAGCAAGATTCGCTACGGTTCGCCGGTAGTAAGAATCGAACAGGATCAAAATCAGGCGCGCGTGGTCTTCCTGGATCGCGGGCGCCGGCAAACTCTCACAGCCGATAGCGTTCTCTGCACCATTCCGTTCTCAGTGTTACGAAATGTGGAGTTGCCCGCGTTGCCGGAACGGAAGATAGAGATCATCAAACGCACTCGCTACGATGCTGTCTCACGCGTGTATCTGCAAACTAAAAATCGTTTCTGGGAAGGCAAGGGCTTAAACGGGTTTGCGTTCACGAGTGGCGCAGTCGAGATCTGGCAACCGACGTGGAGTCAACCCGGAGCCCGTGGAATTCTGATGACCTACGCACGGCCGGGCGAAGCGGAGAGAATCACGAGTTTGAAAGAGAACGAGCGCATCTCCACTACATTGAAGCAGCTCGACTCGATGTTTGCCGGCCTGCGGGAGAATTTCGAACGCGGTGCGACAAAGTGCTGGCTGGAAGACGAATGGTCGCGCGGCGCGTGGGCGTTTGTGGGGTTGAGTGATTTCTTTACTGCGTCGGCGCGAGAAGGCCGAATTCACTTCGCGGGGGAACATCTCTCACCGTGGTTCTCATGGATGCAGGGGGCGCTGTGGTCAGGATTGAAGGCTGTGAAGGAAATAGACGAAGCGGTAAAAGTATAATCTTTATCGATCGGGAAAGAGATCGTCCACCGCCATGGTCCACTCCGGAACAGCAGGTTCGGCTTCTGCGATTTCACCTCGCCCGTAGATAGTGGGCTTCTCGGGATCAGTCGCGCGGTACACGCGAACCACGCTGTCGCTCAACAAATCAACATCCCAGACCACCAGCGTGCCGGCCGCGAAGTAATCAGCGCGTTTCTTTGCCATCTCCCGTTCTGCTTTCGGTCCGTAGCCGCCTTCGCTGCGAACCTCAACGGCAAACACCGGCGCGCCTTCGAAGAACTTCATGCCAGGGTCTGTACCGACGTAAAAAGCCGCATCAGGACTAAATGACTTACGATGCGGCAGCTTTACCACAAAAGCTTTGTTATCGCCGACGGCATAGCCGAACTTCCTGCGGTTGCTGTATTCACGTAGTGAGGAAAATATTTCGTCGCCCGCATAACCCGGGCGACGGCCTGTTGGAGACATGAGGATGATTTCTCCGTTCACGAGCTCAGCCTTGCCTTTGACTTTGTAGAGATCTTCGATTGTGGCTTCGACTTTGGTGCTCATAGGTGTTGGATGTGAGTGTTGAAGCATTACTGGGCCAATTGTATGTGCTGCAATCTACTTATTCAAGTACGCCTAACCGCCGATAAAGCTCATGGTCCGTGAGGGGGAGACGAAACCTGGATCGTTGATGAAGTGGCGGGGTTCCTTTTTCAGTATCACTGATTCGATGTATTCGACGATCTCAGCACGCGAAGCGCCGCTCCGGACCACGTCCCGCAACGAATGCTCGACTGTTGAAAACAGACACGTGCGAATCTGACCGTCAGCAGTCAAACGGATGCGCGAACAAGCACCGCAGAATGGTTCGGTAACAGGAGCAATGATTCCGATTTCACCCAGGGCCCCGTCTGCGAACCGGTAACGCGAGGAAGTTTCAGAACCTCGCTCGACTTCCACGCGAATAAGCGGAAAGCGTTCGCTGATGCGATCGCGAATCTCTTTTCCCGAAACAACATCTTTGCGTGACCATTCATGCCCTGAATCGAGTGGCATGAATTCAATAAAGCGCATCTTCACGTTGTATTCACGGGCAAACGCCGCGAAGTCGGCAACCTCATCTTCGTTATGGCCGCGCACGATCACCGCATTGATCTTTATCGGTTCGAGTTGTGCTTCTTTGGCTGCGGCGATTCCCGCAAGGACTTTGTCCAATACATCGACGCCCGTCATCCGTTTGAAAACATCTCGTTTCAGACTGTCGAGACTGATCGTGACGCGATCGAGTCCGGCGTCTTTCAGACTTTGCGCACGTTCCGGAAGATAATAGCCGTTGGTTGTCAGAGCTAAATCGTGAAGCCCGGCGCTCTTGAACCTGGTGAGTTTACGAATAATCGTTTCAATGTCCCGGCGCAACATTGGTTCGCCGCCTGTCAGCCGGATCTTCTCGATGCCAAGCGCGACGAATATCTCGCAAACGTACTCAATCTCTTCGTACGAGAGCATCTGCTCCTTCGGCGCGATGGGCGGTTCTCCGTGAGGAAGACAGTAGAAGCAGCGGAAGTTACAGCGATCCGTGAGCGATACGCGTAGATCGCGAATCGGCCGGCCGTATGAGTCACGCAGGATACCAGGTTGCATCGAGTGCAATCATACCGCCTCACGATTTCACCGCAAAGTAGCCACGGATTTCACGGATGAAGGCGGATCCGTATTCGGATTTATCCTGTCAATGCTCGCGCGTTGCGCTGCAAGCCTGAAAGCTTGGCGCGTTTCATCGCACTGCCGCGAAAACGTGTCGCGTAACTCTCAGGCGTGAGTTCGAGGATGCCGGCAAGCTCTGCATCAACATTTCCCGGTCGCGGTGCGAATCGCGGTTCAACAGTCGTCTCCTCAAAACGATTCCACGGACAAACATCCTGGCAGATATCGCAGCCGTACAACCACCCAGCCAAATCCATTCCAGCCGGCAACTCAGGCGCGCGCAGTTCGATCGTCGCGTAGGAGATGCACTTGTTTGAATCGACTACGTAAGGCTCGGTGATCGCCTTCGTTGGGCAGGCATCAATACAGAGCGTACACGTGCCGCAGTGGTCTTCAACGCGCTCGGTGTCGTAATCAAGTTCGAGGTTCAGCAGCAACTCGCCGATAAACACCCACGAGCCATGCTCCGCGGTTATGACGTTCGAATGTTTGCCGAGCCAGCCCAGCCCGGCGCGCACTGCCCAGGCTTTATCCATCATCGGCTGGATATCAACGCAGACCTTTCCTTCCGCCTGTGGCTCCTGCTCGCGTATCCACGAAAGCAGAGACGACAACTTGGTCTTCACCACATCGTGATAGTCGTCTCCCCAGGCATAGCGAGAGACTTTTCCGGTTGTTGAGCTTTGCTGATGCTGGTGAGGGGTAAAGTAGTTGAGTGCTACAACTACCACGGAGCGCGCTTGCGGAAAGATCTCCGCCGGATTGACGCGCTTCTCGACGTCTCGCGCCATCCAGCTCATCTCGCCGTGATAGCCGCGGGCAAGCCACTCTTTCAACCGGCGCCCCTCGTCTTCAAGCGCGGAGGCGCCGACAATTCCGACCTTGTTGAATCCTTCGAAAAGGGCCTGTTCCTTGATGTGGCGTGCCGAGATCACTGCGGCGGTAGTTTCTGGATCGTCACTGTGATGATCGGGGTATCGCCTGCTGTTCGGCTATATGAAACCCAGTAACCTGCCTTCGGATACCGGACGAGTTTATACTTCGATCCATCAGGTTTCGCATCAAAGTCAGCACCGAACACTTGCTGCGGAGTGATCACTTCCCGCGCGCCGCTCATGAAGTCAACCGAGATGGCAGTCACCTTGTTGGTTGCCTTATCGTAAAGGACCTGGCAGGTTTCCTTGTCACCAAACATGTAGAAATCCTGCTCTTCTCCCTTGTTAGCCGGATTGCCCAGCTTCTTGCGCACCTCGTCGGCGAGCCACCCGATTTTGACCCCTCGATACTCAAGGAATACCGGATCTTCCTCAGGCGTTGCAGCCGTGCGGTTCCGGGGTGTTTGGGCGAACGAAACCCCGCAGATGGTCAGGGTAATCACCACGAGCAAAGCACGATTTAGTAACCAGAATTTTGAGGATCTCAAAAGGCGAGTCATGGTTACTCCTTTCCAAAAAAATAAACGTGTTCACAACAAACAGGTAGGAAGCGACCGCTGGAGCAGGTCGATAAACCGCCCATTGCTCGCGCGGTCTGGCTTGTATGCCGCGAACAATAATCCGAAGGAACTTCGGATGTCAATATCTGGAGGGTGTCTCCAAAAAGTTGACTCTGGCGGGGAGTTTGGCGTAGAAGCTGAATGCTTTTGCAGCCCGTCAACCACCTGGGACAAAGGAGCCGAGATTAATGAAGCGAAGCGCACTCGCGTTGTTTGTAATACTGGTCGTCCTGTTTTTAGCAGGCTGTCAACCAGCCCTTGATACGAATCGCAATTTGGCAGTGGCGACTGCAACGCCCGCAAAGGAAGCAGTCGATCGGGCAGCAATTGAGGCTGAATTGTTGAAACTGGAACGCGATTGGGCTGCGGCGACCAAGGATCACAACGCGGAGGTAGTCAGACAAATCCTTGCCGACGATGCTGTCATGATCTACCCGGACGGGAGGGCTGGGACGAAAGCTGACGAAGTGAGCAGTATCGAATCCGGTGCCATCACCGCGGATGCATGGGAGATGCTGGATCCGAAGGTTACTGTGATCGACGCCGATTCAGCGTTCATCACCGGGCGAAGTGTGATCAAGAACGGAAAGTACAAAGATCCCAATCAGAAGAAAGCGATAGACATCAGCGGCGAGTATCGTTTTCTAGATGTATATGCCAAGCGTGGCGGCAAGTGGCAGGCTGTGGCATCCCAAGCCACTCCCATAGCGAATCCTGCTCCAACGCCTTGAAGTTTGACTAACCACAAAGACACGAAGACACAAATTAAGATAAACTGTTTTGTGTCTTTGTGTCTTTGTGGTTAAGAGGTGGTTAGGGATTCCAAATGCCGGGGATGGATGTCGAGCACGTTGGACAGCGGCCTTCGCTCGTGACGTTCACCTGTCTAATTAAATAACCGTAACGCTCGACCAACAGCTCGTCGCACGATGGACACCAGGTGTGTTCCCAGCGACCAACCCGGCCCGGAAGATTTCCGGCGTAGATATAGCGGAGTCCGGCTTCGCGACCGATCTCACAAGCGCGGATCAATTGTTCCGCGGTTGTGTTCGAGTTTTCAGTCATCCGGTAGTCCTGGTGAAAAGCGGTGACGTGCCACGGTATATCAGGAGAAACCGAAGCGATGAAGTCTGCTGCGCGACGCAGCTCATCTTCGGAGTCGTTGAAGCCGGGAATCACGAGAGTCACAATCTCTTCCCAAAACTCGCGTTCGTGGACCATCTTCACCGTCTCGAGAATGTTGTCTACAACGCCGCCGAGTTGACGATAGTTCTTATCGTTCATCGACTTCAAATCAATCTTGTAACAGTCAGTCCACGGCCGCAGGTAGTCAAGCACTTGCGGCGTGGCGTTGCCGTTTGAGATGAACGCCGTTTTAAAACCTGCCGGCCGCGCTTTCTTGAAAACATCGACTGCCCACTCAGCGGTGATCAGCGGTTCGTTATAACTGCTGCCGACCATTGCAGCGCCATACGCTTTGGCCATTGCGACCAGTCGCTCTGCTGAAACGATCGTGGGGTTTGTGCCCGCTGAGTCGTCGCGCAAGGCTTGGGACGTGAGCCAGTTCTGACAGTAAGCGCAGTGCAGGTCGCAGCCCAACATACCGAACGTCAAAGTGTCGGAACCGGGCAGCACGTGAAAGAAAGGCTTCTTCTCTGTCGGATCGCACGCGAGGGCGGCAACGTAATTCGCGGGGACACGAAGATGACCGCCTTCATTGAATCTCACCTTGCAGATGCCACGCTTGCCTTCCTTGATTAAGCAACGATGGCCACACGCGTAACACTTCAGCGCGCCCGCATCGAGATGTTCGGTCAGCTCCGGCGCACCTTCGATAGTCATCGAATCGAGGACGGCGGCCAATGGTGCTGATTGAGCGGTTACCGGCATTGTGCGACTATTATACAAAACCAAATGATCATCGAAGAAATCACCGTCACGGTTTTTCAGCAGCACACTCGCATCGTCGCGTGCGAAAAGACTAAACAGGCAATCTGCATCGATCCGGGCGATGAGGCTGAGCGCATCGTGGAGACTTTGGAGCGCCACGGCCTGACACTACAGGCGATTGCACTTACTCACGCGCACCTTGATCACGTCGGTGGTGTGGCCGCCCTGAAAAAGCTGAAACCCGAAGCTAAAATCAACCTGCACAAAGGTGACGAACCCATGTATCGAGCACTGCCGGAGCAGCCGGCGTGGATTGGCATCCCGCGCGCGCAATGGGCTGCGCTCGGGTTTGCATTTGAAGAACCACCCGGTGTCGATGACTACTGGACTGACGGCCAGAAGTATTCGGTTGGTGAGCTCGAATTAGAAGTGCGTCACTGTCCCGGCCACACACCCGGACACGTCGTGCTCTACGAACCAACGGAACGAAAAGTGTTCGTCGGCGACGTGTTATTCGCAGGCTCGATTGGCAGGACTGATCTGCCGGGAGGCTCAATGGAGCAGTTGCTCAGCTCGATTAAGAACAAGCTGTTGACACTGGGCGACGATGTGAAAGTTTATTCAGGACATGGACCAGTGACGACGATCGGAGAGGAGCGATTAACAAATCCTTTTTTGACAGGATTTTCAAGATTTACAAGATGACATCCTGCCAATCCTGAAAATCCTGTCCGGCAATCCTGTCATGGCTTGAGGCGTTCATTCTTCATCTCTTCCCAACGTTCCTTCTGCTCGTCATTCAACTGACTCGGTAAGGTGTCAACCGGAATGTTGTACTTGGCACAGAATTGTCGCCACAACACGAAGCGCAGATCGTACTGGCCGGTGGAATCCGAAACGGAGTTATCGATTGGTGGTCGTTCTTGTCTCTTCCCCTTGTCCATAAGACGTGAGTGTAACGGAAATTAATTGATCTCGGAAGAGCGCAGATAGATGGGCCCGGTGGGTGCATCAACGCCTTGAGCCGGCTCCATAGTGATCGCGAAGATGGCCGAATCAATCGCGGTCGCCGGCACCTGATCCTTCAGCATTCCCTTGCCTTCTTTGTCCGGAACGAACGTCTTCCCCGGCATCGGCGGATTTTTACCGACAATGAACCACAACTGGTATGCCTTGCCCTGAGGCACGGTTGGAAGCTTGTCGGCCATTAACATTGCGTGACCCGCTTTGTCGTAAGCGAGTTTTGCAGTTGCATCCGCGCCTAGATCTGTTCCTCGGAGTTCCATTACTTTCGCTCCCGGTGTCGTTACGAGCTGGAGAAACTCCTGCGAGCGTGCGAGTTCGTCTTTCACTACGCGGTTCTGACGCCATTGAACCGCTAACCCGATAAGCAAAACTACGAACACAACAACTGCCGCTATCGCACCAAGCGAACCAAACGAGCTCCAGATATTGCGCGAGGCAGATCTGAAAGGAACCACTTGCGCCGCCGAACGATCGTTTCGTATCTCGTTGAGAATCTGCTCGCGAACTCTGGGCGAAGGCTCAGCCGGATCAGCAGCAATCGCCAGGGCCGCTGCCGTAGTTTCCCATTCCGCAAGCTCCCTGCGGCATTCGGAACAGTTGTCGAGATGCTCGTTCAACGCACGTTCCTCCGCCGCGTCGAGAGCTGACAGCGCCCGCGCCGGGATCATCTCCTTGTAATCGTCGTGGACCATCACTTAAAAACCAAAACTCTCCGCCTTGCCGGCCAACAACTCGCGCAGTTTCATCAGACCCGTGCGCATACGAGTTTTTACTGTTCCCAGCGGCGCGCCCAAACGCGTCGCAATCTCTGACTGGCTGAGGCCTTCGAAATAGGCAAGCATAATCGGCCGTTTTTGGTCGTCGGGGAGTTGCGCCAGGGCGTTTGTAATCAGGCCGCGTTGTTCTGACTTGAACGCATCGGTGGCTGCGTCGGAGACGTCTTCCGAGGCTTCTCTCGCGCCAGCCTCCACGACGCGTTCACGCGCCGATAGAGTTCGCAGGCGATCGATGCCGCGACTGCGTCCGAGGGTAACCAGCCAGGTGAACGGGCGCCCGCGCTCCTCATCGAAGTCACCTGCCTTTCGCCAAACTTGTAGGAACACTTCCTGAAGGACGTCTTCCGCTTCTTCGCGGCTGTTTAATATACGCATCAACAGACCGAACAGGATTACGCGGTAACGATCGTAGAGCAGCGCGAGGGCCGCTTCGTCCTTCGCGGCAATCGCCTTCATCAACTCAACGTCGTTGTCTTGTGCTCGTTCAGGTCGCAAGGGGTTCGGTGAATATACGTGTCGAGAGGGCGATTGGGATTCCAGAGGAGGAAAAAACTTGACCACAAAGGCACAAAATCACAAAAAGCAATTTGTGCCTTTGTGTCTTTGTGGTCAGAACTCGACTAAGAACTAAGCTACCGTGATCTCTTGCGCGAGGTAGACGTCCTGGATTGCATTCAACAATTGCACACCCTCACTCATCGGACGCTGAAATGCTTTGCGACCAGAGATCAGTCCCATTCCGCCGCCGCGCTTATTGACCACAGCCGTCCGGACCGCTTCAGCCAAGTCGCTCGCGCCCTTCGATTCACCACCGGAGTTGATCAAACCGCAGCGACCCATGTAGCAATTGGCGACCTGGTACCGGACCAGGTCGATGGGATTGTCGGTGGTGAGCTTCTCGTAAACGAGTTTGCTCGTTTTCCCGTAAGAACTCCCGAGCTCAGCTTCCACGGCTTTGTATCCACCGTTTCGTTCGGGAAGTTTCTGCTTGATGATGTCAGCCTGGATCGTGACGCCGAGGTGATTCGCCTGGCTCGTGAGATCGGCTGAGGCGTGCATATCACCTTCCGGGGTTTTGAACTTCGGATTGCGAAGGTAGCACCACAAAATGCAAGCCATTCCGAGTTCGTGCGCTTCAGCAAAGGCCCGGCTGATTTCAGTTATCTGGCGGGTGGATTCGTCAGAACCAAAATATATCGTGGCGCCCACAGCGACAGCGCCAAGATTGTGTGCTTCCTTCACCGTTCCAAACAACACCTGATCGAACTTGTTCGGCAACGTGAGCAGCTCGTTGTGATTTATCTTCACGATGAACGGAATCTTGTGAGCATACTTCCGGGCAACTGCACCGAGCACGCCGAAGGTTGAAGCGACTGCATTGCAGCCTCCCTCGATAGCGAGCTTGACGATGTTTGCCGGGTCGAAGTACTCGGGGTTTGGCGCAAAGGAAGCTCCGGCGGAATGTTCGATCCCCTGGTCCACGGGAAGTATCGAAAGATAGCCGGTGCCGGCCAGCCTGCCGTTATCAAACAGGGTTTGCAGCGAACGCAGCACTGCCGGAGAGCGATCGGAAATTCCCCAAACACGATCGACAAAGTCAGGGCCGGGAAGCTGTATATCATCCTTGGAGATCGTTTGTGAGGAGTGATCCAATAGTTGAGACGCGTTGGGCCCAAGAAGCTCTGCGATCCGTGCGACTGAATCCGTCCGTTGTAACGTGCTAACCATTCGTTTCCTCCTGCTAACCGAGCTGGCGTTTGATTGTTTGGGTAGTGCTGGCAAGAATTATACGTAACGGTCTTGCGGACGCCAACTTTCGGTTGAACCCTTTACGAATTTTTGGTTAGAATCCACCAGGCACCGGGGAAAAACCCAGCATCTCGGCAGTTTTCCACACCCAGCGACCGAAAATTGAACCAACTGCTCTAGTCTACGAGAGGCCAGTCTAATGAAAACGAATCCCCCATTTTTCCTCCTCTTAGCCCTGTTCCTGTGTCTATTTTCCGCTTCTACTGTAACCACCCGTGCAGTGAGCGAGGAGTGGAAACCCATTGACCCGGCGCATCTTGCCTTGAAGAGTTCCACTGTCGAGAAGGACGCCGATGCCGAGGCCATATTCTGGGAAGTCAGGATTGATGACAATCCAGAGGGCGACCTGATTTTCAACCACTACATCAGGGTCAAGGTATTCACCGAGCGCGGCCGGGAGTCGCAGAGCAAGATCGATCTGCCTTTCGGCAACATCTATGGCGGCGAGACGAAGATTAAAGATATCGCTGCTCGGACGATCAAGCCTGACGGTTCGATCGTGGAGCTCAAGAAAGAAGATATTTTTGAGCGCACCATAGTCAAGATCAGCGGTCTGAAAGTAAAAGCTCGCTCGTTTGCAATGCCGGCGGTAGAGCCGGGTTGCATCATCGAATACCGCTGGCGCGAAGTCCGCGTCAATAGGGATGCGAATTTCATTCGCCTGCAATTTCAGCGCGAGATACCCGTGGAGCGCGTGCAGTATTTCATCAAGCCGATGGACTATCCGGGCGCCACCTTCAATGCCATAACCCTGCACGGCCGCTCATCCTCGTGGGTGAAGGAGAAGGGTGGTTACTACAGCACAACGCTGACCGATCTACCGGCAGTGCATGAAGAATCCCGCATGCCTCCGGAAGATCAAGTAAAAACCTGGATGCTGGTCTACTACCAAAGGGCGACTGAGAAGTCGGATCCCGAGAAGTACTGGTTCGAACTCGCTAAGACTTTCTATGAAGAGAAGAAGTCGCTAATCAAGCCGAATGACGAAGTCAAGCAATTGGCCGGCACGCTTACCGCGGACGCAAAGAGCGATGATGAAAAGCTGCAACGATTATTTGAGTTTTGCCGGACCAAGATTAAAAACACCAGCAACGATGCGTCAGGGTTGACACCTGACGAACGTGCAAAACTCAAAGCCAATAAGAACCCCTCTGACACATTGAAACGAGGAATGGGAAATGGAGGCGACATCGATCTGCTTTTTGCAGCGCTCGCCAACGCTTCCGGTTTCGATGCCCGAATCGTCCTCGCTCCCGATCGTGGCGATATCTTTTTCGATAAAAGCCTTCCCAACAGTTACTTCATCGAACCGCAAAATATCGCAGTCAACGTTGGCGGCACCTGGAAATTTTTCAATCCCGGCTATAACTACGTTCCGTTCGGAATGCTCCGCTGGCAGGAAGAGGGCGAACCGGCGCTGATCACCGATCCCAAGCAACCGGTTTGGGTTATGACACCGTTGTCGGCGCCTGAGAAATCAAACGTGAAGCGAAATGCCAGGCTGAAACTAAGTGACGATGGAACGCTCGAAGGTGACGTCAGCGTGGAATTCACCGGCCATTTCGCGATTGAAAAAAAAGAGGAGATGGACCAGCAGTCTGATACTGAGCGTGAAGACAGTCTAAAGTCAGAGATCAAAGATCAAATGAGCGCAGCGGAAATCACGAACATCAAGATTGAGAATGTTACCGACCACGTGAAGCCGCTCGTTTATTCTTACCACGTGCGCTTTCCTGGTTACGCGCAACGCACCGGTAAACGGCTGTTCCTGCAGCCCGCTTTTTTCCAGCATGGCCTTGGTCCTCTGTTCTCCACTACCGGTCGAAAATATCCCATCTATTTCCACTATCCGTGGTCTGAAGACGATCATGTTGAAATCGGACTGCCTGGTGGTTACGCACTTGATAATGCTGAGTCTCCGGCGCCTTTCGGCAGCGGTGCGATTTCTCAATACAAGCCGAATCTCGCGGTCACCTCAGACGGAAAAACGCTCATCTACAAGCGGAGTTTTTTCTTTGGCGGCGGTGGATCCATCCTGTTCCCGGTTGACGCTTATGGTCCAGTCAAAAACTATTTCGACACGCTGCAAAAGCAGGACAATCACACCATCGCGCTGAAACAGTCTGTGACGACGAACTGATCCGGCTTTCATCCGTGATATCCGCGGCTGTTTTAGCCACGGATTAAACGGATTCTCGTAAGAATAAATGGAGTTTTCCAAATGAAAGTATGGTTGATCGCAATTGTCGCTCTCGTAATCTTCGCAGCACCCACCAGTGCCGCGCCCGGTGACGACACTCCCCAGTGGGTGCAGCAGGCTGCCGCAATCAAGATCCCCACCTATGACAAGGACGTGCCGGCCGTGGTGCTCGTCGATGAAGCGACAGTTACTGTTTCTGCGGACGGCCGAACCAATCAGGTCTATAACTACGCCGTTCGGATTCTGCGACGCGAAGGACGCGATTATGCGGTTGGCCACGTCGGCTACATCCCCGACATTGGGAAGGTGAAAGAGTTTCGCGCATGGTTGGTTCGGCCAGGCAGCGAAACAAAGCGTTACGGCAAAGACGACACGATAGACGTCGCGGCTGACCTCAACGACGTCTATAACGAATATCGTGTTCGGAAAATTTCAGCCGGTGATGACGCTGTTGATGGAGCTGTCTTTGCTTATAGCTACACGACCGAGGATCGATCCGTCTTCAGCCAGGCTGACTGGTTCTTCCAAACGTCGCTCCCGGTAATCAGCTCTCGCTACAACCTAACGCTGCCCGAAGGCTGGCGCGCTGAAGCCATAACTTTCAATCACCCAAAAATTGAACCCAAAATCAACGGCAGCAGTTATTCATGGGAGCTCTCGAACCTTGCGCCCATTCCTGAAGAGCCGTTGAGTCCGAGTCTTACGAATCTCGTGCCCCACCTGGCAGTCAGTTATTACCCGCCTGCGAACACGCAGCCGTCAACAATAAAAGTATTTTCAAACTGGGGCGACGTGGCAGCCTGGATGAGCGAGCTCGAAGATCCGCAGGTGCAAGTTGACGATGCGCTCGCGAGAAAGGCTTACGAACTGACGGCGCTTGCTAAGACTGAATACGACAAGATCCGCGCGATTGCGCAGTACGTACAAAACATTCAATATATCTCGATCCAAACTGGGATAGGTCGCGGCGGCGGTTATCGTCCGCACGCTTCCACCGAAGTCTTTGCCAAGTCGTATGGCGACTGTAAGGACAAAGCGAACCTGATGCGCGCGATGCTCAAGGTTGTCGGCATCACCGCTATTCCCGTCAGCATCTACTCAGGCGATCCGAATTATGTTCGTGCAACATGGCCGTCACCGCAACAGTTCAATCACTGCATCATCGCAGTCAAGGTCAGCGATCAAACGCAGGCCAGCACGATCATTCAGCATCCCACGTTGGGACGGCTGCTGATCTTCGATCCAACTGATGGAGAAACGCCGATCGGCGACTTGCCTTTCTACCTGCAAGGCAGCCTCGCGTTGATAGATTCGAAATCTGAGACTGAGCTTGTGCGCATGCCAGTGACGCCACCGGAGATGAACCAGCTCGAACGTATTGCGACCCTGGAATTGCAGGCAGATGGTGGTATCGCCGGACAGATCAAGGAACAAGCCAACGGCCAAACTGCGGCGCGATTTCGCACGGAGTTTCGCCGTCTTTCGAAGCCGGAATACACCGGAATGATCGAACGCTGGCTGAGCAGCGGCGCCACCTCAGCCCGTTTGAGCAAAATGGAGCCGTCGGATAACAGCAGCGAGGGCCGCTTCACTCTTAACGTCGAATTCAGTGCAAAGACCTACGGTCAATTGATGCAGGATCGTCTGCTGATCTTTAAGCCGGCGGTCGTGTCGCGGCGTGAGGGTCTTTCGCTGACGGCAGCGACACGCAGGCATCCGGTGGTCCTGCGCGCGAATGCATATTCCGAAACTGTCAGGGTTCAATTGCCTGCGGGGTTTGCGGTTGATGAAGTCCCGGATGCAGTGAAGATCGAGACTCCGTTTGGCTCTTATGTAACGAGCTACGAAGTGAAGAACAACGAACTGATTTTCAAACGCACATTGTCGCAGCAAGCCACGACGATAGCTGCCGCTGATTACGAGCTGGTTCGAAAATTCTTCGAGAGTATTCGTGCCGCGGAGAACGCGCCGGTCGTGTTAGCGCGAAAGTAGCTTCAGCCACCAATCAGCCTCGCAATCGCAAATGCGGCTCCCGCAGCGGCACTGCCGATGAGGGCAGTTTGCAGCGCGCTTCTCACTGGCCGCGTCCCGGTAAAACGACCTTTCACAAAGCCGAAGATCAAGAGCGCTGCGAGGGTCATAACGATTGAATACAAGAGGGCGACTGACGTTGTACGCGCAAATATGTAGGGCGCAAGTGGAACCAGGCCACCGGCGATGTAGGCTCCGGCGATTGTTAGGGCACTGGTGAGAGCGCGTTGTGGTTGAGGTTTCTCGAGTCCCAGCTCGAATCGCATCATGAAATCGACCCAGTTTCTGGGTTGACGTTTCAAAGCCTGAACGATGGGCCACGTTTCGTCTTCGGTCAGTCCGTAAGCTTGAAAAACTTCCGCAACTTCACGCATCTCTTCGTGCGGGATCTCTGCTACTTCTTTTTTCTCCCGTTCACGTTCTTTCGCGTAGTGTTCGGCATCACTCTTCGCCGCGAGATAGCCGCCAAGACCCATCGCAATTGATCCCGCAGCGATCTCGGCAAGTCCGGCAGTGACGATGATGGCGGTGTGATCGATAGCGCCCGTTAAGCCGGCAGCGAGAGCGAATGGCACCGTCAGACCATCGGCCATTCCGATCACGATATCGCGAACGACTTCACTCGACGTGAAGTGACGTTCGATGTGGGGAGTCTGGGGCATTAGACAGGATTACAGGATTTTCAGAATTTACAGGATTAAATCATGTAAATCATGAAAAATCATGCAAATCCTGTTAGAACTTACCCAGTAACATCAAAACGCCTATGACTATGAACGCTGTGGCCGCAACTCGCTTCACCCAAATAAGCGGCACGTAATCGCCAATAACGCTTCCCACCAAAACTCCGAGCGCTGAAACCGCCGCGAGCGCGAGGCTGGCGCCGAAGAACACTGCCCACGGCTTCTTTGTTTGCGCCGCCATCGTCATCGCTGCGAGTTGCGTCTTATCACCCATCTCCGCCAAAAAGATGATTCCAAAGGTTGTCAGCAATACCCGCAAATCCATTATCAGTCTCCTAAACCTACTTCGAATCCGTCACGAGAACGGCATCGCGAACCAAAGAGCCGCGTGTACACGCTAACTGCTTCCCATCGCGTGACCAGTCAAAGCCGGTTATTAGCAGGTCTGTGAAGTCAGTGATCTGCTTCGCTGGACCATCCAGCGGTTGGCTCCAAATGTTACTTATGCTGTTTGCATTTACCGAGTACAGAATGGATTTGCTGTCCCACGCCCATCGAATCACGGTTGAAACAGTGCCGCTGGAAGGCACTTCGAAAGTCTTAATAATTTCACCACCGTCGAACGGGATCACGGCAATCCGGTTTGGCGGAGCAAACGGATCTTGCGATTCCGGATACGTGTAAGCGATGAACCGGCCGTCAGGCGATACTGCTGCCACGGTTGCCACGTGGTCAGTAATCCGAACCGGCGTGCCGCCATCAATCGATACTTTCCAGATCGTGGGCTTTGCGCCCTCGTAAGCGGTATAAACAACCCAACGGCTGTCCGCCGAAAGCGCGGGGAACGAGTCAGACAGACCAGAGGTGAGTCGCACAGGATTACTACCGTCGAGATTTATCCGCCAGAGATTCCGGCCGTCATGCCACGATCCGAACACGATGTAACGTCCATCGGCGGAAACTACGGGTGAGACGTTCGTGCCGTTATTCGCCGTTAACTGTTTGCGATTGTTACCATCGCGCTCCGTAATCCATATATCAGAGTTCCCGCCTTCATTCGACACATAAACGATTCTGCCGTCGGGCGTCCAGGACACATTGCTCCCACTTGACCCAAAGAAATTGCTGACATTTCCAGTCGGCAGCCTGATTGCCTTAGCTGCATTGCCTTCAGGAACGACCCACAGGTTTACCAATCCCAGCGACTGGACTGTGGTGAGCTTTTGGCCATCCTGAGTTAAGCCGATGGCCCGGTAAGCATTCAGATCATTGGTGACCCGCCTTACGCGACCGTCCGGATAGTTCATGTGCCAAACCATCGAATTGGTAGCGTTGTCTCCCGCTATTACCAACAGACCAGTCATGTCCGGCAACCATTGCACACGCGCGGAATATAACCACGACTCGGACGACAGATCCCGTTCACTGCCGTCTTCTACCGAGAACCCAACTATCTTACTTCTGCCGCCAATCGTCGCTACGGTCGAAGCAACAATCTTTCCGTCGGGAGACCAGGATGGACCAGTAAAGAAAATCGGCGAGAAACGTTCTGGACTCTTTTTCACCACTAGATTGCGTTCACCGCTGCCATCGACATTCGCAATCACGAGTGCGCTCTCACCAGGGTTTGGATAATTGCCACGGACCAACACGAATTGCTTACCGTCTGGTGAAAAACTGATTGGTCCATCAATCTTTTCAAGCACCTTGACCGGGATGCCGCCGAGGACCGGAATGCGATACAACGTACCAGCGTCGAGGTTGGCTTTAATAGCGTAGTAAAGCTCAGTGCCGTCAGGCGAGAAGGTCATACCGAAAACCCCGACCGGCGCCGGCGGCACGATCAGCTTGTCATTCGCCGTGCTCACCTGGCGGATGTAAAGACTCTGGCGGCTGCGATCGCTGAGCGCATAGACAATGTATTTACCGTCAGGCGAGATAGTGGCGTCGATTGCGTTGCCCGAATTCGTCAAACGTGTAAGCCTGACGTCCCAGAAATGCGAGACGGGCTGCTCGCGATGAAGCCATTTGTAAACTCCGAAAACTCCCGCGGCGACGATCAGTGCGGCCGCAATCAAGGCGAGCGTGGCGCCGACTCTGTGTCTCTTGATCTCGATGCTGATCGACTCGCTGATGTTGCTAATGGCACTGCGCGATAACGTGGGGCGCGGTCCCGAGAGCGTTGCAGTGGGTTCACCGGCAGCCATCATGGTGGTCCCGCCGCCATCATCTTCGGAACCAACAGAACGATCCAGCTTGTCTTGAAACTCGAGTTCTTGCTTGAGTGCCTTCAAATCCAGCCAGAGATCTTTGACGACTTGATAGCGTTCTTCGCGATCCTTCCGCAGCGCCTTGGTCACGATGCGTGCCAACTCAGGCGGAACGCCCCGCGCGACGCGCGAAAGCGGCGGCGGCTCGGTCTTGAGAATCGACGCGAGGGTGTCGCTGGGCGTGTCGCCTTGAAACGGTTTACGGCCCGCGATCATCTCGTACATGACAGCGCCGAGGCTGAAGATGTCGGAACGGCTATCGACGCCAAGCCCACGCGCCTGTTCGGGCGACATGTACCCGGCCGTTCCGATCACGATGCCGGAACCCGTGCGCACCTGAATCGTTGGTGCTTCGGCGGCAACTGCGGGAGATGCTTGTTCGCTTAGTTTCGCTAACCCGAAGTCCAGCACTTTCACATAACCATCGGGGCGCAGCATTATGTTTTCCGGTTTGATGTCGCGATGAATGATGCCTGCTTTGTGTGCGGCGGAAAGAGCATCCGCGACCTGGAGCGCGACGTCGAGAGCTTCCGAAAGCGTTAACGGTGAATGGCTCAGGCGCTGTCGCAACGTTTCGCCTTCCACGAATTCCGTGGCGATGACGTGTGAGTCCGCAGCCTGACGAATCTCATAAATCGTGATGATGTTCGGGTGATTGAGCGCTGAAGCGGCGCGAGCTTCCTGCTCAAAGCGCCGCAGTCGATCGTCATTGGTCGTGAAAGACGCGGGAAGTACTTTCAGAGCGACTTTGCGACCGAGCCGCTTGTCTTCGGCGAGATAAACTTCGCCCATTCCGCCGCGACTAATAAAAGAGATCACTTCATACGAAGCGACGGACTGTCCTGACCGCAGCGCTGCTCGTTCACCCGCCAGCATCGATGCGGCAACCTCAAAAGCAGGCTGATCAATGAAGCTCCCGCTCTCCTCGTGCGACGCGATCAACGACTCAACTTCACTGCGCAGATTTTCGTCGCCTGAGCACGCCTGCAAGATGAACGGGCCTCGCTCTTCAGGACGATACATGAGCGCCGAATTGAAGATCTCTTTTACTTGTTGCCAGCGTTCCGGGGTCATAACCTACTGCTAAACAGTCCTCCAATTAAGGACGCGCAGGAAACTTCCAAACTCCCTCAAATCCATTTTTGTGCATTTTGTGCATCTTTGTGGCGTCATTCCAACTGGCGGCGAAGCCACGCGCGCGCCATCTTCCAGTCGCGCTCGACAGTGGCATGCCCGACTCCCAGCACTTCCGCGGTCTCCTCGATCGAAAGCCCGCCGAAGAACTTCAACTCGACGATGCGGCTCTGCTGTGGGTCCATCTTCGCCAACTCATCCAGCGCCTCGTTCAGGGCGAGCAGGTCAACTTCGGGTTGTTTCACGAGCGTTTGCGCGCTAGTGAGCGAGATCCGTTGCTGCCCTGTCCCGCCGCGCTTTGCTGCCTGGTGCTGGCGCGCGTGGTCCACCAGTATGCGGCGCATCAACTGTGCGGAAATTCCGAAGAAATGTGCCCGGTTCTGCCATTTGGCGTTTCTTTGATCGACGAGCTTGAGATAGGCCTCGTTGACCAGGGCCGTGGGCTGAAGTGTGTGTCCGGCGCGTTCCCGCCGCAGATAATTGCTCGCCAAACGTCGCAGCTCGCTATAGACCAGCGGCATTAGTTTGTCCAGTGCCGCCTGGTCGCCTTTACCCCAATCAACCAAAAGCTGCGTGATGCCTTCGGACGACTTCATAAGTAACCGCAAAGTTTACAACAAATGTTTCGCCGCCGTGAGGGAAACCGGGCCAAACGTCCGCGTGAGTAGGTGAAGGCAAAAGTGCTAACTGAATTTACGGAGGTCCATCATGAAACGACATCTCAACATCCCAATGGCGGTCATGCTGTTCGTAGGTGTTCTCGCAGCCGGCGCACAGGCGCAAACGTCGAGCGCTCAAAAAGTGGTTGCCAACATCCCGTTTACTTTCAATGTTGGTCAAACAGAACTGCCGGCCGGGAAATACACGATCACAGTCGTGAATCCCAGTTCGGATCGAAAAGTCTTGCAGATCAGAAACGCCGACGGACGTTTGAGCGCGATGATTCAAACGACAAGCGTGCTCAGAAACGCAGCCGACGATGCGAAGCTCGTGTTTCATCGCTACGGCGATCGATATTTCTTCGCGCAGGCGCAGATGGCCGGCGACGCGACGAGCCTGGCTGCAGTTAAGTCGAAGGCAGAACGCGCCGAGCGAGACGCTCTCGCCAAGGCAGGCAAGAAGAGCGTGGTTGTGACCATCGCTGAGTGATGCGGCTCGGCCGGCAGAAGTTGGGGAACTCCTGGCTGGCTGTCTGACAGGATTACAGGTTTTCAGGATTGAGGGGATAAGTTTTTGGTATCCTGTCAAGCTTGTAAATCCTGTAATCCTGTCTAAATGCGTCTTCGCACCGAAGCAATCGCCGGCATCACAACCTTCTTCACCATGGCTTACATCGTCGTGGTGAACCCTACCATCCTCTCGACTCCCGGAACAGGCATGGCTTTCAGCGGGGTGCTGACCGCGACGGTGCTCGTCTGTTTTGTGATGACCCTGCTGATGGGTCTTTATGCAAAACTTCCGTTCGCAGTGGCGCCNGGCATGGGCATCAACGCCTTCTTCACGTTCACCATCATCCTCACGCAGAGAGTCTGGTGGCAGGTTGCGCTCGGAATCATCTTTTGGGCGGGCGTGCTCTTTCTCCTGATCTCCGTCACTCCGATTCGTGAAACGATTGCGAAAGCAATTCCCTCGGAACTGAGAATCGCCACGGCCGCGGGCATCGGTATCTTCCTGACGTTCATCGGTCTGAAAAACGCTGGCTTCATCACTTCGGATCCGGTCACGTTCGTCAGGCTTGGAACGCTCGGCAGCCAGGCATTGCTGGCGATACTCGGCTTGATAGTGACAGTCGTACTCACGATCCGTCGCAGTGCGTTCGCGTATCTTGCCGGGATCTTCCTCGTCACACTCCTTGCATGGGCGACAGGACAGGTCGCAGCACCGCAGNGTTTTTTCAGTGCTCCTGACTTCAAGACGGTGTTTTTAAAGTTAGACATTTGGGGCGCGCTTAAACTCTCACTGCTCCCCGCAATCATCGGCATATTGTTCACCGATCTATTTGACTCAATTTCTACATTCATTGGCGTCGCTCATGCGGCTGATCTGCTCGACGAAAATGGAAATCCACGCAACCTGCGGCAAGGCTTGATCGTCGATTCCGTCGCGACCCTGGGCGCCGGTTTGGCGGGCACGTCGTCGGGCACGGCTTACATCGAGAGCATCGCCGGCATCAACAGCGGGGGGCGCACCGGCCTGACTTCCGTCTTCACGGCGCTCTGTTTCCTGCCGTGTTTCTTTCTCGCGCCGCTTGCGGGCATGGTTCCCGCTTACGCCACAGCGCCGGTGCTGGTTCTCGTCGGCGCGTCGATGTTCAAGAGCGTCGATCAGATCGATTTCCGAAAAATCGAGGAGGGCTTGCCGGCGTTTTTGACTATAATCCTCATCCCCCTTACCTTCTCGATCACCCAGGGCATACTCTGGGGATTCATTTCGCATGTTGGCCTTTACGTGTTGGCCGGCCGTCGAAGAGAGATTCATCCTGTAATGTTCGTGCTCGCGCTGATCGCGATTGGGTTGCTGCTGTTGGAGCATTCGGAGTTGTTATGAGATACAAAGAGTTTTTCCCGGAAAGGCGCAAAGGCGCAAAGGTTCTTCTTTGGTTTTCCTTTGCGCCTTTGCGCCTTTGCGGGGAAATGGTTTTACTTGTTTTTCTTGCGCAAGCGGCACTTTCACAAACACCTTCCCCAAGTCCAACACCATCCGACAACCGTGGCCTAGGCATTCAAAGCAGCGGCCAGACAACCGCGACGCAAACGGGTCAGCAATCGAGAGAGGCTAAGCCTGAGCTTGTCCTGCAAACCGGCTACAACAACTTCTTCGGTGCAACTCGACTGGTCTTCAGTCCTGACGGACGACTGCTCGCCACCGCAACCTTTCGCAGTAACACCATCAAGCTGTGGGAAACGGCGACCAACCGCAAGCTGCGAGATCTTTCAAGCAGTGGGCAGAGTTCACCCGGCATTTCTCCGGTCGTTGCGTTTAGCCGCGACAGCCGTCTCGTGGCGGCGTCTGGCGGAGACAATTCAGTAACCGTTTGGGATGTGATGAGCGGTCGTGAATTGCAAAAGCTCGCCGGCGGCGCGCAAGGTTCGATGATGGCTGCGGTTGGCGTCTACTTCGTGGCGTTCACGCCGGACAATCGGCTCATTACCGTTAGCGATGCTGTTCGGGTTTGGGATGTGTCGAGTGGACGACAATTGAGTACGTTAGATGCCGGCATGCCGGCGGCATCGGGTTTCGGCGTTGGCGGTGGTGGGATGACGCTCTCGGCGGATGGAACTCAATTTCTGCTGTTGAGTGACGACTCGGAAATCAAAGTTGTCGATCTCGCAACCAGCCGCGAAGTTCGCAAGCTCAAGTTGCCCGACGATCAAATCGAGAGCTTGCAGCTATGGGCTGGCGCCGACGGGCGTCTGCTTGCCGCGGGTATACACAACAAGCATTTGAAACTCTGGGACCTGACCGCGAAAAAAGACCACGACCTCGGACCAGTTGCCAAAGAATACAGCCAGGTGAAGTTTAGCCGCGACGGTCGCCTGCTCGCGCTCTCGGAAAACTACACCGTGAAGCTTTGGGAAGTCGCAACGCTGCGTGAGTTGCCGGCTTTGAAAGTTCCGAACAGCGGCGCGTTTCCACAAGCCGACGCTTTCGTCGCTTTCAGCGAAGACGGAAAACGGATCGCCACGGGCGGCTTCGACACAGACACGATCGTTTGGGAAGCCGAGACCGGTAAGCGTCTCTCGAACCTGAGCGGCCGCACAAACATGGCGTACAACGTTGCGTTCAGCGCCGACGGCAACGAGCTCGCTTCGGGCGGACGCACGCGTTGGGACCTGCGCACCGGTCGCGGTTTGCGAACCACTCCCGACACGACGGAAAAAACTTTTGCGATCGCGAGCCCTGATGGACGGTTGCTGGTCGTGATGAAGCCTAATCGCAACGACCTCACGATCGTTGAGAGTCCGAGCGGCCGAGTTCTCCAAACGCTTACGCCTCCCAGCGACGTTGGCGCAGTGCAGCGAAGTCGCTTCAGCGCTGACGGAACGATGCTCGCCGTAACCTATGGCCCACGCGAAGATCAACACCCAACCTCCGTCACATCGCTGACCCGCGGCAGCCAAATCAAAATCTGGGATGTAAAAACCGGACGAGAGTTGCGCTCGTTGACTCCGAGCGAGGTTGCGGCTGACGCAGACTTCTCCGCTGATGGCCGGCTCATTGCCACTGTCGGAGGTATGGGCCAGATCACACTTTGGGACGCACAGTCGGGCAGCAAGTTGCGCGACCTGACGTCATCGCCAATGAGTGCATTAACCGCTCCAGTTGTTCGACCGGGTAAGATGCCGACGATGCCGAACATGGCGGATATTGCAGCCATGATGACCAACGTCATCGGAAGCATGTCTGCCGGAACGATGGGCCGGACGGTCACGTCGCTCGCGTTCAGTCCTGACGGTCGCATTCTGGCAACCGGAGGCGTCGAGTCGAAAGCAAATATCGACATCGCTGCGATGATGAGTGGAGCGATGAGCGGCCAAAAACCGAAGAAAGGCTCGAAGACTCCCGATCCCGCTGACATGATGAAGGATCTCAAGGTGGAGGCCGTGGGTCAGGTGCAGCTTTGGGACGTGGCGACCGGCCGCGAGATCGCAGCGATCAAAGGTCACGGTCGCGGTGTCAGCAAAGTGGCGTTCAGTCGTGACGGCAAAATGCTCGCGTCGAGCGGCACGGATAACACGATCAAGATCTGGGACGTTGCTAGTCGAACCGAACTGCGCACGTTGACCGGCCACACTTCAAATATCGAGTCGATGGATTTCACTCCTGATGGTCGATTGCTGGCTTCGGCAAGTGAAGATGGCAGCACATTTCTTTGGGACACGAAAACCGGCGAGCACCTTCTGACGTTGATCTCGCTTGACGATGGCAGCGAGTGGATGGTCGTCACGCCGCAAGGTTTATTCGATGGCACACCTGTTTCATGGAACCAGATTCTGTGGCGCTACAATCAGGAAACGTTCAACGTCGCTCCGATCGAATGGTTCTTCAATGAGTTTTACTATCCGGGCTTGCTGGCAGACATCTTCGCCGGGAAACGTCCGCGCGTGGCGGAGGACGTATCGAAGAAAGATCGCCGCCAGCCGATCGTGAAATTATCGTTGGTGGGCCAGGCTCCTGAATCAACGGTGGCGACGCGCACCGTCAAAGTAAAAATCGACGTCTCTGATGCCCCGGCCGACAAAGACAATCCGCAAGGCACGGGCGCGCAGGACGTGCGACTGTTTCGCAACGGATCGCTGGTGAAGGTGTGGCACGGCGATGTTCTCAAAGGCCAGGCAGCAGTCGCACTCGAAGAAGAGATCACCGTTACGGCTGGTCCAAACCGGCTGGTAGCCTACGCCTTCAATCGCGACAACGTTAAAAGCAAAGATGCGCCGCTCGTGTTTACCGGCGCCGACACTCTGAAGCGCAAGGGTACTGCTTACATCATTGCCGTCGGCGTCAATGAATATCAGAACTCGCAGTACAACCTGAAATATGCAGCAGCCGATGCGCGAAGCTTTGGTGAGGAACTGCGTCGCAGGCAAACTCAGATGGGCGGCTTCGAGCGCGTCGAAGTAATCCAGTTGCTTGATCAGGATGCGACTAAAGCCAGTATCCTTGCGGCTATTAAGCGACTTGCCGGCGAACCTGGGCCACCGTCTTTGAAGGCCGGGCCGTTGGACGCGCTGAAACGCGCGGAGCCGGAAGATACAGTCGTCATCTATTTTGCCGGACACGGAACGGCGCAGGCACAACGCTTCTACCTGATACCGCACGATCTTGGTTACACGGGCGAACGCACGCAACTGACTGAGCAGGGACTGAAGACAATGCTCGCGCACAGCATTTCGGATGTCGAACTCGAAGCGGCGGTCGAAAATTTGGACGCCGGACACCTGTTGCTGATTATCGACGCGTGCAATTCCGGACAGGCGCTGGAAGCTGAAGAGAAACGGCGTGGTCCAATGAATTCAAAAGGACTGGCCCAACTCGCATACGAGAAGGGCATGTATATCCTGACCGCGGCGCAGAGTTTCCAGGCGGCGCTCGAAGCGGCACAGCTTGGTCATGGTTACTTGACGTATGCTTTGGTTGAAGAAGGATTGAAAACGCCTGTTGCTGACACTGCGCCAAAGGATGGTGTAGTCATCGCACGTGAATGGCTAAACTTCGCAACTGAGCGAGTGCCGCAGATGCAGGAAGAGAAGATGAGCCAGGGCCGCGGACTCGGGCTGGAGATTGTGTTTGCGCCGGAAGGTGAAAAACGCAGCGTGCAACGGCCAAGAGTTTTTTATCGCCGAGAATTGGAAGTAAACCCACTAGTGATTACAAAACCATAGACAGGATTTCATGATTTACAGGATTTTCAAGATTAAATCCTGTCAATCATGAAAATCTTGTCAATCTTGTCCAATGTCATCTATCGGTAAAGCGGTCCCGCGCAAAGAAGGGCGCAAGAAGGTCACCGGCCAAGCACTGTATGTCGATGATCTATCGTTCCCCGGCATGCTTCATGGCGCCACCGTGCGTAGCCCTTCCCCACGAGGACGAATCACGAACATCTCCTTCGAAGGCGACATTCCGTGGGACGAGTTCACGGTGGTCACGGCTAAAGACATTCCGGGCGCTAACTACGTCGCGCTGATCTTGAACGATCAGCCTTATCTTGCCGCCGATTTTGTGAATCATCCCGAAGAGCCGGTCCTGCTCCTCGCGCACAAAGATAAATACCTGTTGGAAGAAGCACGCCGGAACGTGCGCATCGAGATTGAAGCGCAACCGCCTGTCTTCAATCTCGAAGACTCACTCGCGAAGAAAGAGATCATCTGGGGCGAAGATAATGTGTTTAAGAAGTTCCTGGTTGATAAAGGCAACGTTGACGAAGCCTGGGACGGGGCGGATTTCATCGTCGAGGGTGAATACGAAACGGGTGCGCAGGAACAGCTCTACATCGAAAACAACGGCGCGATCGCAATCGCTAATCCCGAGCAAGGGGTGACTGTTTGGGGTTCGATGCAGTGTCCTTACTACGTTCACAAAGCGCTCGTAAAGTTGTTTGATCTCCCGGAAGACAAGATACGCATCATTCAAACTGAGACTGGCGGCGGCTTTGGCGGCAAAGAGGAGTATCCATCGTTGATTGCCGGGCACGCCGCACTGCTCGCCTGGAAGTCAGGCAAGCCGGTAAAAATTATTTACGATCGTGCGGAGGACATGGTCGCGACGACGAAACGTCATCCGTCGCGCACGCGCCATAAAACTGCGGTCACGAAAGACGGTAAGCTCCTGGCAGTCGAGATTGATTTTGTAATTGATGGCGGCGCTTATTGCACGCTCTCGCCCGTGGTGCTTTCGCGCGGAACCATTCATGCCGCCGGCCCGTACGTCTGTCCTAACGTAAGGATTCACAGCCGTGCAGTTGCTACCAACGTTCCGCCGCACGGCGCGTTTAGAGGCTTTGGCGCACCGCAGAGCATCTTCGCACTCGAACGGCACATGGATAAAGTTGCTCGAACAATCGGGCTGACGCCGGACGAATTTCGCCGTCGCAACTTTATTCATGAGGGCGAGACAACCGCGACCAGCCAGATAATTCGCGAGCGCGTAGACTTGGACCACCTGCTCACGCGAGCACTGCAGCTCAGCGACTACCATGCGAAGCGCGAACGATTCGCGCGCGAGAACGTTGCAAGCAATGGGCGCTTTGCAAAGAAGCGGGGCATTGGCTTCGCCACCTTCATGCACGGTGCCGGCTTTACCGGATCGGGCGAGGTTTATCTCCAGTCTATCGTGTCTGCTGAGGCGACTGTCGAAGGCAAAGTACGAATACTTGCCGCGAGCACGGAGATCGGGCAGGGCACGAACACGATCTTCTCGCAGATCGCTTCTGAAGCTCTCGGCCTTGATTTCGAATCGATTGAAATCGTTCAGCCTGATACGGGGCGCGTTCCGAATAGTGGTCCAACCGTGGCATCGCGTACTTCGATGGTTGTCGGCAAGCTGGTTGAATCGGCTGTTACGGGTTTGAAGCAGACGCTGATCGGCAGCGGCTTGTTACCGCACGAGTACGGACAGTCAGAATTTGCCAAAGCGTGCGCCGAGTACATCGCAAAATTTGGGTCGCTGAAGACCTCCTCGACTTATCAACCGCCGCCAAACGTTCACTGGGACGATGAAAAGTATCAGGGCGATGCTTATGGCGCGTATGCGTGGGCGGTTTATGTCGCGGAGGTTTCGTTTGATGAGTTGACGTACGAGGCACACGTCGAGGATTTCGTAGCCTTACAGGAGGTCGGGCGCGTTTTGAATCCCGTGCTCGCGGCCGGCCAGATCGAGGGCGGCGTGGCGCAGGCGATTGGATTCACTTTGTTTGAAAACGTCGTTTGGAAAGATGGACGAATGGCGAACAACCAGATGACCAACTACATCATTCCGACGCCCGCCGACATCCCCCCAATTCGCGTGTACTTCGAAGAAAACCCATATGCGTATGGACCAGGAGGCGCGAAAGGAATCGGCGAGTTACCAATGGACGGCGCCGCCCCCGCCATACTCAACGCTCTCGAAAACGCGACCGGCGTCAGCTTCAACCGCATCCCTCTAATGCCCGAAACGTTAATGACAGGATTTACATGATTCACAAGATTGATTTCTGTAATCTTGCAAATCTTGTGAATCCTGTCCAAAGGTTTACATGCTGATCAACTTTAAAGTGAATGGTGAGGCGCGGAGCCTCGAGGTGTTTCCGATGGCGCGGTTGCTCGATGTGTTGCGTGAGCAGTTGCAGCTTACTGGAACAAAAGAGGGGTGTGGGGAGGGAGAGTGTGGCGCGTGTACTGTCATCATTGATGGACAGATCGTGAACAGTTGTCTTGTTCCCGTGGCCCAGGTTAATGGCTGTGAGATAACTACGATCGAGGGCGTCGCCGGCGCCAATGAATTGCATGCGGTGCAACAGGCGTTCATCGAACACGGCGGTGCACAGTGTGGGATCTGTACTCCCGGGATGGTGCTGGCTGCTGTCGATCTGCTCAACAGAAATCCTGAGCCAACTGAAGACGACATTCGCAATGGCCTTGCGGGAAATCTTTGTCGCTGCACCGGCTACATGAAGATCTTCGAGTCTGTAGTACGCGCCTATCGGAAGTGAGAGCATTCGTACCAAGTTATCAGCTAACCACGCCTGCTTCGCTGGCGGACGCGCTCGCGCTGCTCGAGAGTGAACCAGGGGTTTGGAAGCCATTCGCCGGCGGCACTGATCTGATGGTCCTACTCGAAGCCGGCAAGCTGACCCATCACAACTACATCAACATCTGGGGCTTAAACGAACTGCGTGGTATCGAAGCCACTGACACGCACATCACGCTCGGCGCGCTCACAACTTACACAGACGTCCAGTCCAATCCGATTTTGCGACGCGAGTTTCCAATGCTCTGCCAGGCTGCGAGTGAAACCGGCGGCCTCGCAATTCAGAATCGGGGCACACTCGGCGGTAACATCATCAACGCTTCACCAGCAGCCGATTCACCTCCGGCGTTGCTGGCTTACGATGCCGAGATTGAGTTGATCTCAGCGCGCGGATCTCGTTGGCTTCCGTATCAAGGCTTTCACACCGGCTACAAACAGATGCATATCGATGCCGATGAGCTGCTGGCGCGCATTCGCTTGCCGCGCAATACGGCAGGCTTGACGCATTACTACCGCAAGGTTGGCACGCGCAAAGCTCAGGCGATCTCGAAAGTCTGTTTCGCTGCTGTGGGAAGCACTGAACAGGGAAGAATCAAAGACACGCGCATCGTCGTGGGAAGTGTTGCTCCGATAGTCATTCGTTGTGCGCAGACTGAGGACGCATTGCGTGGACAAGAACCTGAGCGTGCGATGATAGAGTCAGCTTGCGCAACCTTGTCGCATGAGATCTCCCCAATTGATGACATTCGCTCGACGGCAAATTATCGTCTGCAAGTAGCGAAGAACCTGCTGGTTGACTTCCTGACGACTTTGCGAAATTAGAAAGTCCACATGCGATATCCACGTTCGAAAAGTCTTCTGCTTGTGATCGCTCTTGTTATGAACGCAGCGACAATCGGTGCGCAGCAACAGAGTTTCGAGGGATTCGCCATCGGTGTACGACCTAATGCAGTCAAAGGTGAGGTCACCTATCAACGCGAGAACGGAACGTTTGATCTTGAACCTGGTCTCAAATTAGAAGAGGGTGACTTCATCAAAAGCGGTGCGAACGGCTACGCAGAACTACTGCTTCACCCCGGAAACTACTTGCGCATCGGCCCGGAAACAGAGTTTCAGATTTTCAACGATCAGCACGATCGGATGCGGTTCAAACTCAATCATGGGGTGATGAGTTTTGAGATCCTGTCGCGCGAAGAGGAATGCTGCCGAACTTCTCTTACTCGTTAAAGCACGCCCAGGAGCTGATCCGGGTCATCACACCGAATGCTACGGTCTTCATTACCGAGCCGGGCATCTTCCGCGTAAACGCAACAACGCCGGGACGAACCGAACTGGTCGTGCGCAATGGCGAGGCTGTTATCAACGGGCAACGAGTGAAGAAAAAACGGAGCGCAGTAGCATCGGGCAGCGCTATCACAGTCTCCGAAATAGACCTGAAGATCCAGGACAGCTTAGATCTTTGGGCACGCGAACGCGCCGCTCAATCTATCCTTGCAAATCACATGTTGAAGAACGAGCCACCATGGACCAACAAAGGCATGGAAGGAAAAGAAACGAAAGTAGATTTGCCGGACGACGAGGAAAGCAGGAGTTCGGGCGGCGTAATTTCCGTTAAGCCGGGAGGCGTCAGCTTCGCTGAAGAAGGTGTTGAGCTGAATCGCGCTGCTGAAGGATGGCAACAATTGACCGAAGGGTTGCAGCTTGAAACCGGCGACAAGTTGCGCACGAGCGAGCATAGTTTTGTTGAGATAACCGTCTTGCCTGAGATGCATCTTCGAGTCGATGAAGACTCCGAACTTTTGTTTGACCGGCTAACAAACGAATCTATCTCGATGAAGTTATTGCGTGGATCCGCGATTCTCGACGTCGCACGGTTTGACAGTTCACAGGGTTTGCCTCTCGCTTTCGGCAGCCTCGCGACTTCGGTGCTCATCGCTCGCGAGGGGAACTACCGCGTCGATATCACTCCGAAGGGCGACGAGATCACAGTTCGCGAAGGCAAAGTGATCTTTAACCAACAGCTCGTCGGTGGCTGTCACAGAATCAATAGTGGAAAAGTTTCTGAGTGTGACAAGAAAAGAATCGACAATTTTGATTTTTGGAGTGAATATCGAGGTGAAGGGATTCTTGCCGAGAACACGCGGCCTGCCCTTCCTCATCTGACGGCTTTACGACGAGACCGATTTAAAAATACCGGCTTTTGGTATCAGAATCCCGGCCAAACTACTTACGTCTTCGTGCCTTTTACTTCGCCGCACTTTCGTTCTCCGTACGGAGGCAACTACTCAACTGTTCTTTCGCCACGACCCACAACCCTGAAACGAGTTGACCTGGACGCAGGGACCTTGTTTAGATTGCCGCGCTCGCACGATCCACGACCGCTGCGTTGATCCGAGCTTGATTAAATTCGTTCCCGCAGGAAACAAAATGACGACACCCGAGATCCTCTATCGACGAAACGCTGTAGAACCAATTCAATGTATCAAGGCCGCCTGGGAGCTTGTGAAAGACCAGTACTGGTTGTTTGTTGGCATGTGCCTGATCGGCTTAATGATCGGCTCGGCCGTCCCGTTGGGAATACTTTTGGGCCCGATGATGTGTGGTCTCTTTCTGACGTTCTTCAAGCGGCGCCGTGGTGAGCTTGTTGAGTTCGGTACGCTGTTCAAGGGGTTCGACTACTTTGGTCCAAGCCTGATCGCAACGCTGCTGCACATCATTCCGATACTGGCGATTGTTATTCCCGCATACTTCATGTTTTATGTGAGTTTGATGGTGTCCATCGCTGCGCAGGGTAATGAACCCAACCCGGCGGCGATGTTTGGCGTGCTGGGCATGTTTGGTCTTTTCTGGGTGGTAATGATTTTCGTGATCATCATCATCTCGATTGGATTCACGTTTGCTTATCCGCTGATTGTCGATCGCAGATTGCAGGGGTTCGACGCAGTAAAGCTCAGCTTCAAAGCCGCGATGGCAAACTTCTGGCGTCTGCTCGCGATGGTAATACTTACTTCTCTTATGAGTATTGGCGGTATTCTGCTCTGCTACGTCGGCATGTTTCTCGTGTTGCCGATCTCTTATGCGGCGATAGCCTCGGCTTACGAGCAGGTATTTGGCCTGGCCAACATCACTGAGGCTTCGAATCTGCCGCCGCCGCCACCAACGTTCAATTGAGTTGATATGCCGGTTCCCGATCTCATCGTTCGTGGGCGTCGAGTTGTGCTGCCGGACATAATCGAGCCTCGCTCAATTTACATTCAAGATGGTCGAATTGTGTCTCTCGCCGGCTACTTCGAGATCGTATCGGGCTGTGAAGTGATCGACGTGGATGACGAATCGATAGTCATACCCGGGCTCGTCGATACACACGTTCACATCAACTCGCCTGGTCGAACTGAGTGGGAAGGTTTTAACAACGCAACGCTAGCGGCTGCCGCCGGAGGCGTTACGACGCTAGTCGATATGCCGCTCAACTCCATTCCTCCCACGACTACGCTCGCCGGTTTCAAGACCAAATTGGAGAGTGCTGTAAACGATTGTTTTGTCGATGTCGGGTTTTGGGGTGGTGTTGTGCCGGGGAATACTGCTGAGCTTGCGCCCATGTTTGAAGCAGGTGTGGTTGGGTTCAAGTGTTTCCTTGTGCCTTCGGGTGTTGATGAGTTTCCGCACGTGACTGAGGAAGACTTGCGTGAAGCGATGCCGGAGCTTACGCGGCTGGGGGCGCTTCTAATTGTTCACGCGGAGTTACCTGGGCCCATTAAGTCGGGCGGCAGTGCTATCGACTATCAAACGTTTCTCGCTTCGCGTCCTCGTGAAGCTGAGAATGAAGCAGTGGAGCTGATGATCCGGTTGAGTCGGGAATTCGGCACGCGGGTACACATCGTTCATCTTTCATCGGCGGAGGCAGTACCGCTGTTGCGGAAGGCGCAGGCAGCAGGTGTGAGAATCACTGCCGAGACGTGTCCGCATTATCTTCACTTTGCTGCGGAAGACGTTCCCGCAGGCGCAACGGAGTTTAAGTGTTGCCCACCGATTCGGGAGCGGGAGAATCGAGAAAAACTCTGGCAAGGTCTCGCAGATGGAACGATTGATTTCATCGTTTCTGATCATTCGCCGTGCCCGGGAGAGATGAAGTTGCGAGAGAGTGGTGATTTCATGAACGCCTGGGGCGGCATCGCCTCGCTACAGCTCAGGTTGCCGATTATTTGGACCGAAGCGCGGCGGCGTGGGTTCACGGTAGCGGATGTGACGAAGTGGCTTTGTAGTAATCCAGCGAAGCAGGTGTCAATGGAGACGCGAAAAGGAGCGATTGCCGTTGGGAATGACGCTGATCTTGTAGTCTGGAACCCGGACGAGCAATTCACCGTCGCCGCGGGAGCGCTGCAGCATCGCCACAAGATCACGCCTTACAACGGCGAAGTGCTTAGCGGCCTTGTGCAAAAAACTTTTCTTCGCGGAAGAAAGATATATGATGGGGGCCACTTTGTTGACGCGCCTCTGGGCCACATGCTTCTATCCAAAACGCATTAGACAGGATTACAGGATTTTCAGGATTCACATGTAAATCATGTCTAATCATGTAAATCCTGTAAAAAATGACGATGGAATTCACGGACCTAATCGATCTTGCGTCGGAGCGGCTGGGTGGGGCGGTGCTCGTGGCTAATGATGACTTCTTCGCGCCCAAGGAGAACCTTCTGAAAGCCAGTGCGCCGGTTTTTATTGAGGGAAAATATACCGATCGTGGCAAGTGGATGGATGGATGGGAGAGCCGGCGGCGGCGTACACCCGGCTTTGACTGGTGCATCATCCGCCTCGGCCTGCCCGGGATCGTTCGCGGCATCGTCGTTGACACCAGCTACTTTCGTGGCAACTATCCGGAACACTGCTCTCTCGAGGGCGCTACTTTCTCAGCATTACCAACAGAGGAAGAGTTGACTAGCGAAACGGTTCAATGGGTCCCGCTGTTGCCCCAAATGCCGCTCGCAGGCGATAGCCAGAATCCTTTTCCGATCCATTATGAAGAGCGCGTCACGCACCTTCGCTTCAAGATCTTTCCTGACGGCGGCATCGCTCGGCTTCGAGTCTATGGCGAAGTGTTACCCGATTGGGAACAACTCAAACGTGCCGGTGGTTACGTCGATCTGGCTGCGGCGGAAAACGGCGCACTCGTACTCTCGTGCAGCGACATGTTCTTTGGTCACCGGCACAATTTGATCATGCCCGGTCGCGCGGTAAACATGAGTGATGGTTGGGAAACAAAACGTCGCCGTGGCCCAGGTCATGATTGGGCCATTATCAAGCTGGGCAAGCCGGGCCAAATACGTCGCGTCGAAGTAGACACGTCTCACTTCAAAGGAAACTTTCCGGAGAGCTGTTCACTCGAGGCTTGCAACGCTGAGGGGCTGGCGGCTGAAGCGCTAACTGACTTATCGACAACCTGGACCACTGTTCTGCCGCGCACTAAGTTGCAAGCGCATACGCGTCACTTCTTCGATCAGGAGTTGCTTGACACTGGCGTCGCATCACATCTTCGGTTCAGTATTTTTCCCGATGGCGGCGTGAGCCGCCTGCGAGTTTACGGAACGCTCGCCCCGGTGAAATGACTCACGACCTGGCATGGCTAAACACGCTTCCTGCCGAGGAAGCAGCGAAAGAGTTGCTGCAATGTTGCGGGTCGAGACGATGGGCGCGGGAGATGGCGAATCGCCGTCCTTATCAGAGTCTGGAGACGCTGATAAAAACTGCCAGTGATGTCTGGTGGTCGCTGCAACCGGATGACTGGCTCGAGGCATTTCGCAGCCATCCGAAGATAGGAGAGAAGAAGGCCGCCGAGTCGGTTTCAGCACAATCGCGCGAGTGGTCAGGCCAGGAACAAGCCGGAGTGAGCAATGCAGCGCAGGAAACAGTCGATTCGCTGGCGACACTAAATCGCGCTTACGAGCAGAAGTTTGGCTTCATTTTCATCATTTGCGCTACCGGCAAGACTTCTGAGGAGATGCTGGCGGCATTATGCGAACGCCTCGAACATGACCCGGTAGCGGAACTGCAAGTAGCTGCCAGTGAGCAAAGTAAGATTACCGAACTGCGCCTGAGGAAATTGATATAAGATGTTGTCAGACAGATTATAGGATTTCAAGATTTACAAGATGGGCCTTAAATCATGAAATCCTGTAATCCTGTCAAAAAAATGAGCACCATCTCGACTCATATACTCGACACTTCTCGAGGAGCGCCCGCCAGCGGCGTTGCTGTCTGTCTCGAAATACAGAACACGGACGAAACCTGGACCGAGCTCAGCCACGCATGGACCGACACCGACGGGCGCGTGAAGCCTTTCTTCCTTGTGGACCGTCCAGTGTCCAATGGCACTTATCGCCTTGTCTTTGATACTGAACCATACTTCTCATCGCTTAGCGTCGCCTGCTTCTACCCTCAGGTGACTGTAGTTTTCAACGTTGACGACGGATCCCAGCATTATCACGTTCCACTTCTGATCAGTCCTTACGGCTATTCGACTTATCGCGGGAGCTAAGCGTTCGCCGAACATCATGACCATAGATCCTACGCTGAGTGAATGGCTCAACCTGCTATTTCGCTGGATACACGTCTTTGCCGGCATCATGTGGGTCGGCACTACTTACTATTTCACGTGGCTCGACGCGCGCCTGACGGAAGAAGAAAAGGCCGCAGCTAACACCGGTGTTGCGCCTCAGGTCTGGATGGTCCATAGCGGCGGCTTCTACGCGGTCGAGAAACGGAAGGTGCCCGACCTCGCTTCACGCACGCTGCACTGGTTTCGTTGGGAAGCTGCGACGACGTGGCTCAGCGGTTTCACCCTACTGATCCTTATCTACTACCTCGGCGGTGGCGCGTTGATCGACACGGACGTGCGCGATATCAGTCTGGGAACAGCGGTGGGTATTGGCATCGCAGTAATTGTGGGCGGCGGTTTAGTGTACGACGTGATGATGATGTCGCCATTGGGCCGGCACGAAAAGACATTCGCGGCGGTAGCTTACGTTCTCATCGTCATCGTGGCTTTCGGACTCACGAGAGTTTTCAGCGCGCGGGCCGCTTACATTCACGTGGGAGCAATCTTCGGCACGATCATGGCGGCGAACGTTTGGATGCACATTCTGCCGGCGCAGAAACGCATGATCGCGGCGCTCAAGGAAGGTCGCAAACCTGACGAGCGACTCTCAGCACAGGCCAAGCTGCGTTCCAAACAGAACACTTTCATGGCTGTTCCGGTTGTCTTCATCATGATCAGCAATCACTATCCGGGAGTGACCTACGGCGATCGGTACAACTGGATCATCCTGTCGGTGCTTGTGCTTCTCGGCTGGATCGCTGCGAAGTTTATTCGCCGGGCCTGAGACGAATCGTGCCGCGTGCCAACACAACACACCTCATCGATCAACTCGATGAGCTGAAAAATCAATTTGCTCCCAACACCGCGCGCCGCGCTCTGCGTCTAATTGAGCAACTCGCACGCCAACATCTCAATGACACCGATTCCCTCTTTCGCTATCACGAGATTCTTCTGTTTCTACGCGCTTATCCGCAGAACCCGTCGATTGTCCGTGCTGCCGAAAACGAGCTACGCGGATTCGCAAAACGCGTCTCGGCGCTGCGCGAACGAGACGTCGATCTCTCACCCCTCGAAGAGCCCGAGGTGTCGGGCATTGCCGGAACTTCGGTAGTTGACACGTTTAGTTTCTACATCGTTCGCTGGCTCTTGCAGCGACACGCAGCCCACGTGGCTCTCGATTGGAAATGGTTTCAGGATGAGAACCGCCTGGCTGAAACTTGGCCGCGCTTCATGCCCCTCCTGGAAGAAGATGCTTTCGTAGAGGCTAACATTCCGTATCGCGAGTGGTTGCGCGCCGCGCGCGGACGCAGCACCGAGTTGGCGTGGCTATTCGAACAAGTCAACAATCTACCGCGATCCGAAAAAGAACGAGCGGAGCTTTATGATTCGCAGAAGCTCTACGTGCGTTGGACACCAGGCTTCAACGCATCGCGCACCGGCATGCGCGTGGCCACAAGGCAGTTGTTTTACCACCTAGCTCCACTCATTCAACGCCGCGACATCGATCTCAATAAGGAAGTGGCCCAACCATCATCACGGCTGCAAAAGTTGACGCTGAAACAAGGTGAGAAGGCGCTCGACCTGGCTCGTGAAGCATCGACGATTCGCTATCGTGAGCTCTACGGTTTTACGCACGGCGATCCGCGATACGTTTATCGCGCTGAGCTGGGTCGCGGGGTCGAACTGTTTCTGACGGGCCTACCCGCGGAAAAGCGTTTGCCCCTGCGCGCTTATCATGCCGCGATGATCTACAAGAACGGCGTTCCGATCGGCTACTTCGAAGGGCTCTCGCTCTTCGAACGAATGGAAAGCGGATTCAATTTGTATTACACGTTTCGCGATGGCGAAACGGCGTGGCTATATGCGCGGACGCTCAACGTGATGCATCACTTCGCCGGCGTGACCGCGTTCTCACTTGATCCTTACCAGATTGGGTACGAGAACGAGGAGGGAATCGAGTCGGGCGCGTTTTGGTTTTATCGCAAGCTGGGATTTCGGCCGGTGCGCAGCGATGCGTTGCAACTGACGCTGAAAGAGGAACAGAAGATCGCAACGCGAAAGAAGTATCGCACGCCGGCCGCAACGCTGCGGAAATTGGCGCAGGGTCCGATGATCTTCGAGTTGAATGGGGAAAGACGCGGAGACTGGGATCGTTTTCAGGTGCGAAAGATTGGCTTTCGAGCACAACGCCAGAAGGAAACTGGTTTTGCAGCAGTTTTATCGTTGCTACCGGATTTGAAGCGCTGGACGGATGCTGAGAAAAAGTTGCTGTCGCGAATTGTTCGAGCGAAGGCGCATGCTGAAGAAATAACGTATCTGAAGTTGATGCAGAGGCATGAACGTTTAAGACGAGAAATGATAAAGCTTGGTTCTTAATTCTCTGCGTGATCTCTGCGGTCCTCTGCGCCTTCTGCGGTAAATTTATCCTTAGTAATACTAACCGCAGAGGACCGCAGAGATTACGCAGAGGTAAAACCGGGGCAATTCGCGATCTGGTTCTCTAAAATCTTCTCTTCAGAAAAGTTTTCGAGCTTGCTGAAATACTCAGCGTCACGATCCAACGCGTTTCGCGGCACGAGCCCAACAATCTCCGCGCTCTCGATCGGGACTCCCAACGCCTCAGCTTCGCGACGTATCGCATTGTAAGCAGCAGTCATGCCTGTCACTTCGTAGTTGATGAGGTTCATCGAAACCTGGACCAGGCCGCGAGTGTGCAAGCGAAAGCCCAACGCTTTTACAAACGGCAAGCCGCCGTTGCGCGCTCTGATCGTCCGCGCGATCTGGCGCGCGATAGCGGTGTCGCTACTGCGAAGAATCACGTTGAAGGCTATTAGAAACGGCCGCGCACCTACTGCGATCGCGCCCGCGGAATCGTGGACCTGTGGCAGTCCTTCGTCAGGCGACCGATCGGGATTGGTGGTGATCTGTTCGCGCAGGAGCTCGAGCGCTCCACGACGCACGTCTTCAAGATTTACTCGTTCCGGGCGCAATGCGGCTCGTTCGTAGTAGTACACCGGGATGGAGAGTTCGTGCGCAATGATCTTTCCCGCGGTATGAGCGAGACGCACGCACTCGTCCATGGTTACGCCGCTGAGAGGAACAAACGGCAAAACATCGGTGGCGCCCAGTCGCGGATGCTCGCCTTGGTGTGCGCGCATGTCGATCAACTCCGACGCGCGCCTGACCGCACTGACTGCTGCCTCAACCACTCTTTCCGGCGTGGCAACAAACGTGATTACTGAGCGATTGTGATCGGGATCGATGTGCGTATCGAGCACACACGCCGTCTCGACGCCGCCGATTGCTTCGGCGATCAGCCGGACCGTTTCAGGCTTTCGCCCTTCGCTGAAGTTCGGAACACATTCGACTAGCGCTTGCATAGATTCATTTTAAACAGGATTTCAGGATTTTCAGGATTGACAAGATAAAGCAAAAAATAATCCTGCAAATTCTGAAAATCCTGTATTTTTTCATGTAATGCCGCAGGATCGCTTCATCAATCAACGCAAAACCGCATGGCAGCGGCTCGAGGACCTGCTCAAGCTGCTCGACACCGCTTCGCTGCGGCGTTTGCGACGCGAAGAGGTTCGTGAACTCGGCCGTATCTATCGTCGCACTGCTTCGGATCTCGCGATTGCACGTGCCGAGTCGCGCGATCCGCGTCTGGTCAATTACCTGAACAGCCTGGTCATTCGCGCGCATGGCCGCATCTATCGCGCCGATGCCCAGGGCGGCAAGCGAATCCGGCTCTTCTTTACTCGCGAACTGCCACAAACATTTCGTCGCACCTGGCGTTACACGTTACTCTCGTTCTCGGTCTTCACCATCTTTGCGATCTTAGGCTTTATAGTCACACACTACGATCCGGAGTTTTCAGAGCTCGTCGGAGTCAATCCGGGCTTTCGCGAGGTCTATATTGAAACCAAAACACCCTGGTGGGAATCGCTCAACGAAGCGAACCAGATGGGCGCAAGCGCCATCATGACCAACAACATTCAGGTCACGATCTACACCTTCGCACTTGGCGCTACGTGTGGAATCGGCACTCTCTACTATCTTGCTTTTAATGGAGCCAACATTGCTTCCGTACTCGCACTTACTTACCGCGCCGGATTCGGAAACGATCTCGTGACGTTCATGATTGCGCATGGTGTCGTTGAACTGTCGTGCATCTTCATTGCCGGTGGCGCGGGACTGCTGATCGGCAGTGCGATGATCATGCCCGGCAACCTTACTCGAGCCGATGCACTCCGAACTCGAGGCATGGAAGCCGTGCGGTTAATGGTGGGAGTTGCACTTTTACTGGTGGTTGCCGGGACGATCGAGGGATTCATTTCGCCTGCTCCAATCGACCCCCGGATCAAGTACAGCATTGCGGCGCTCACCGGCCTTGCGCTCTATTCTTATTTGCTCTTCGTTGGTCACCAGCATCAGTGAACCACAAAGGCACAAAGGCACAAGATAAAGAAATTCATTTTGTGTCTTCGTGTCTTTGTGGTTATAGAAGCCCTCGTTCCTTCACCCGCAGGTACGACTCCAACAAAGCGGGCGCCAACGCCGCAGCAGTAACGTCGAGCGCGAGGCCTCCCATCGACTCAACCAACCGCAGCGCTGCTTCACGATGATGGATGATCTCTTCCGCAACGGATTGAGTGAATACATCGCGAACCGACGAAGGACTTTCACGCACAACTGCTTTCAAATCCCGATCGGCAATCGTAACTACCAGCGGTAAATGGCGTGGGCGCAGGATGTGCAGTGACGTCAACAACTCCTTCGAGCCCTCTTCGTCAACCAGGTCGGTCAACAAAACAACCAGCGCGCGGCGTTTGCTGTTTGCCGCAATAAACTCAAACGCGTGCGGATAGGAAGGCTCGATCATCTCCGGCTCGACGGCGTATAGCGCTTCGAGCGCCGCTTCGATGTGATCGCGGCCGCGACTCGGCGGCAGATAGCTCTTGATCCGGCGCCCAAACACAACTAGCCCGGCGTTGTCCCCGGCCCGCGCGGCGGCAGAAAACAGGGCCAGCGTGGCGTGTACTGCTGAATCGAGTTTTGTTTCCTGTTCGATACGCGCTGTCATCAGGCGACCGGCATCGAGTGCGATCAGGATCGTTTGATCGCGCTCGATCTGATACTGGCGCGTAGTAAGTTTTCCGCGACGTGCTGTCGCGGTCCACGAGATGTGTCGCAGTTCGTCGCCGCGAACGTAATCGCGCATCGATTCAAACTCGCGACCCTCACCGCGCCAGGAGGTTTTCCGATGTGAAGAAACGAGTGAGCGGGCGCCGAGTGCTTTTAACTCCGCTTCGCGGGCGCGTCGCATGTTGGGATAGACCTTGACCGTCACAGGTTCTCCGACATTGAGCTGGCACCAGATCAATCTTAACGGCGAGCGAAAGCGCAATGCCGTTTGTCCAAACTCGAACCTGCCTCGTCGTGGTGGCCTGACGCCGTAGATCAGTGTCGCGATGCTTTGTGCTTCAACCAGGATCCGGCCTTCGCGCAAACCGCTCAAAATCATCTGCGGCGGGTATTCGTCCTTGACGCTCAGTAGAATGGATTTATTAGTAGCGTTTTGAATCGTAATTCTGACTTCGGTCTCGGCGCCCATCGCGAAGCGGCTGCCAAACTCGCGAGCGATTGTCACGCCTTTTGGAAGACTACAACTGTGGGATTCGGCGACAGCCGCCGCGAGGAGCATGACGTTGTAGACCAGCGCAACCCAACGCAGCCACGGATGCTCCCACGATAACAACAACGGAACGAGAGCTAGTGCAACGAGAAGGTAGAAGAGTTTGGTGAAAACGAAACCACGGATTTTCACGGATGAACGCGAATCTGATTCGTGTGCATCCGTGAAGATTTGTGGCCGCACCTCTATCTCGGCACCTCCGCTGACTTCAAAATATCGGTGATTACCGAATCGGGTGTGACGCCATCGAGTTCTGCCTCCGCACGCAAAGTCAAACGATGACGCAGGACCGGCAGAGCAACATCACGCACGTCGTCGGGAGTCGCGAACTCACGTCCACGAATTGCCGCCAACGCTTTCGAACAGAGTAACAACGCCACCGAGGCTCGCGGACTTGCGCCGTAATGAATGAACGGATGGGCACGCGTGCGGCGCACGAGATCGACGGCATAGTGCTGAACGCCCGGCTCCATCCGCGCTTCAGCAACTTCAGCACGACAAAGCGCAATGGCATGCGGATCGGTGAGTGGTTTTATATCGACCTGGTCCAACCGCTTTGAATTGAAACCGGCATCCCAGCGCGCCATCACTTCGCGCTCGTCTTGTTCGCTTGGATAGCCGAGCAAAATCTTTAGCTGGAAGCGGTCGAGCTGCGCCTCGGGCAATGGGTAAGTTCCTTCATACTCGATGGGGTTTTCAGTCGCCAGCACCGTGAAGATTGAGGGCAGTGGATAGGCTTCGCCGTCGATCGTTACCTGGCGTTCTTCCATTGCTTCTAAAAGTGCGGCCTGCGTTTTTGGCGGCGTGCGATTTATCTCGTCGGCGAGCAGGATATCGGTGAAGATTGGGCCACGCCGGAGATTGAAATTGGAAGTCGCGATGTTAAAAACGTTAGTGCCGGTTATGTCTGAGGGCATCAGGTCAGGCGTGAATTGTATGCGGCTGAAGCTGGCGTTGATGATCCGCGACAGTGTTTTTACCGCCAGCGTTTTGGCAGTGCCCGGCACGCCTTCGATCAGGGCATGGCCCTCCGCCAGCAGCGCGATCAAGATCTGCTCGATCGCGTCGTCTTGTCCGACGATTACTTTGCTTAGTTCAGTGCGAATGTGTTCGACAGTTGAGGCAACGGTTTCAGGCATCGTTTGATTAATTTTTACAGGATTGCAGGATTAGACATGATTTACATGTCAATCCTGAAAAATCATGTCAATCCTGTAAGATCAAAGCGTAAAGGTCAAATGTTTTCTGCGGCTTGTCGCACCTCGCGGGAACGCATGCGCAGGCCCAGATCTCTTTCCACGTCGCGCAGTCGTCGCACGAGATCGATCGCCTGCCGCCAGTTGATGGGTTGACCGTTGATGGCGTCCTCGCATTGGTGCATCAGAGTCTCGAGCTTGTTGCGATCGATCGTGGAGCGTGCTGCTATGCGCGCTGCGATCTCCGAGCGCGAGCTGTTGTAATCTACGCCCGCATGTCGCGCGAGAACGCGACGCGTGCGTGTGTAGATGTTTTCAATCGCGAGATCGAAGGCCCGCGAACGCTCTTGCAGCTCCGCCATTGAGGCAACAAACTCCAGGCTCGAACGACGATCGACGTGCGGTAAAGGTAACGGCCGCCCGAACCGGCGTGCATTCGTCCAGAGGATCAGGAGCACTATAAGAAGTATCTGCGCTGCGACGGCAAGAACGGGCGTGCCGGCGAAATATTGAGCAAACGCGTTTTGCGTGATGCCTTTGCCTTGATGATACTCATCGAAGGCGATGAGCCCTTCCTGACCCGCGAGGATATTGATGGCGAGTTGCAAATTATCATTCAGGCTGATGCCACCGTTCGCGACGATGTAAGGATCGCTGAGCACGACAATGTGTCCGAGGCCGTAAGCGTAATCGACCAGTAATGCTCCAGCTCGATCGCCAATGTGCACGGTTGGAGCCGGTGACTTTGTCGAATACTGATCCAGCATATTGCTACCGAAGTCATTCGGATCGGGCTTCGCCTTCTGCGCACCCGGAGGCACGATGTCGATTCGCGACGCAAAACGCGATGGCATGACCGCGTCAACACTACGCGTTAAAGCGGTGGGCTGCACCGGTTGCATTGCAGTGACATTCTGAGTCATCTGCGAAGCATCGGCGGGGTTCACGTCAAAACCGGGAAGACCAAACTGTCTCGAGCGGATGGTCCAACCGCCCGAGTATGGCAGAAGCTCACGATCGATCTCACGGTCAATGAGCACGAACCGGCCGCCTAATGCGATCCAGCGACTTAGAGCGATTGCTTCCTCTTCAGTAAATGCGACTTGCGTTCGGCCGATCACTACAAACGTAGTTACCTGCTCTGAATCGTTCAGCAGCTTTTCCGTGGGTTTGCGCCAACGGATGACTTTGTAGCCCGACTCGTTGAGGAAGTCGTGAAGCGCACGAGTGCCTGTTGGTCCTGAATGATATGTCGAACGATTCGGGTTGATCTCCTGGTCTTCAGTCTTGTCCTGCTTGACGTATGTGAGTGTATTAAGAATGACGAGCAATCCGATGATGACTACAAACGTCAGAATGATGGTGAGTCGCTGGCGCATCGTGAGTTAGTTTCCGGTCTGCAATGTTGCGAGATAGCCGGCGCGAAAATCCTGCCAGTCGTTTGGAGTTGCTTGTGCGAAACCATACCAGTGGCGTTCAAAGCTATCGGTCAGTCCTCTCATTCGTGAATGAAGCTGCGGGGCATTTCTGAGAGAGTTGAGATAGTCGCGATTGGTTTTATGTTGCGCCAGGCTGATCAATTTACGATCGCCGAGTTCTACGAGCAGGGCAATGTAGGCTTTGCGAATCGCCGCTCGCAGATCGCCGTTGCGCGCGAGCGCTTCAGCTTCAGAAAGTAAATCGCTCGCCGTCTCCTCGGGCTCGAGCCGTTCGCCGAGGACAATACGCGCTTTCCGCTTCTTCGGAGTTTTATATTTTCTTGAACGCTTGATTCGCGGCAATAAGAGCTTGACGACGTAAGCAAGCACGAGCAAGGCAGCAAGAACCACCAGGATCTGCGCAATCAGGCTGACGACGTTCGCGCGGCCTGATTCCATCGGACCCGGTTTTGGAAAAAGCTTCCGAAGCCAGCGCAAAAAGTCGCGGAGTAAACGAGTGAACGCATTGGGACCGCGCTCACCTGTCTTGTATTCCGGACGTGCGAGAATACTTTCGAGCCTGCTCTTCGCCCAACCCTTACTCTCTGCCAGCGGAGCTTGGTCCTGTCGCTCGGCGATCCGTGCTTCGATTGCGTGAAGGCTCTCGATCACCTGGCTGATTTTTTTGGAAGGATCGACCGCTGCCGTAAGCTTCTTAAGGTCCCTGTGGAGCCAGGAGTTGTCAACTTCGCAAACACCTTCGGGCGATTCGACAGTTTGATGCTCGGGTAACGCAGCCCGAATACCTTCGATCGTCTTTTCGAAACGACTCTCATAATCGGCCGGACTCTCGTCTTCGTCACTCTGAGTCAGCGTGTCAAGCGCAGTGATAGCCTTCTTGATATTCTGGTGATAGTCAGCAATCGGAATCGCAACAACACTGGCAGGAAAAAGAAGCAGCAGAGTAGCCAGCACTAAGAATCGACTTTGCTTTGTCGAGATCCGAGGCATTGACGCAGTTTAACCGAGGTTCAGAACACTACCTCTGGCCCTTGGCACAGGAGGCGGCTGCTCACGCTCCGAGTAGAGCGCGGTTCCCAATGGTGATGAGACGTTTGTTTCCGGAAGCTCGCCGAGCTGCTGTGCGGCCATGAGCTCGATGTCGTAGCCTTCATGCCTGACTCGTTCGTCAACGTAAAGCAGTGAAAGTCCAAGCATCCAGACTGGAGTCAGCAGTATTGAACTCAATGGTCCAAGCACGCTGTAGGCAATCGCGTACCATGCCGGCCACTGAGCAGCGTTCATTGGATCGACTCCATTGAGATAGCCGAACCAGCCAAGTGGGACCAATAAAATCATCAAGGCCGAGTTGGTGGCGAAAGTGGTAAAGAGAGTCATCGCCATCAGGCGGCGAACATTGCCCCGCGCCAGAGAAAAACTACGCGCCACTGCCTCGAGCACGCCTTTGCCCTCGACGAGCATCGCCTGAGGCACGTAGGCGACTTTTCCCACGATAAAGAAAAAAAGCCAAAGCGCCAAAGCAGTTGAGATCAGAGATCCAATGACAGCAATGATCACTGCCAGCCAAACAGGGACGACACCCGCGAGCGCCGCCGAACCCATGACAAACATGCCGAATGCCATTTCCCAACCGATAAACACTCCCATGAAACAAGCGATGAACCAACCGAGAACAAGGAGCGAGGCACCGAGGAGTCCCCAAAACCGGGATCGTACTGCGCGGTAAGTAGCTGCGGCGGTGACCGGATCGTTGCGTAGCAGATGGGCGACCAGAGTACGCGTGGCGCCTCCCATTACGACAAGCGTGAACAGGTAACCGCCTAACATGATCGCAACTGACACGAACGACAACATCGCATAGAAGAAGAGATCGCCCGTGTCAGAAGTGGCGAACACACGTTGCAGGCTGATTGAACACAGTATCCAGCCGGCGGCAACGATGATCACCGGCGGGGCCGCGGTCCTGATCAAAACGAACAGGTGGCGGCGGTACAGTCTGACTGCGCGATCGATTAGATCGCCGGCGCCGAGAGGCGCGAGAGGAAGTTGAGTTGGAGTGATGGCAGACATCGGCTGACCGGCAGTTTCTCACAGTCAGCCACAAAAAGGCATAAAAAGCACAAAAAGCAGTTTCCGCTGATTTGTGCCTTTTGTGCTTTTTTGTGGCTGAAAGAGTTTTTGTGGCGAGTCAGTATTCGAGCTTGCCGTTATACATCATTTCAGAAACTTTGAAGCGAGCCTCCAGCTTCACCGTATTGCTGAGTTGTGAGACAAACCGCACGTACCCATCTTCCGCACTGATAAAAGGCTCATTCTTCAACCTCCGGGGAAATACAAACTTCGCTCCGAGGCCATCAGGTACCGGAGGTTTGAGATCTATCAACTGCACGCGGGCGCCATCCTTTCGCTCGAGATAAGTCGTCGCTTGCAGCGACTCCAGCTTGGCCGACTTAAAAGCCTGCTGAGCAGCAGCACCCATCGATTGATCTTTTGCTTCGGCGGCTACGGCGATGACGATGTAGTCAGAAGAGGTGGCTTCCGCAAATGACTTGAGCGCTCCGGCTTGTTGCGCATAAAACTCCGGTTGCTCGAGCTGCATCTTTCGCACCACTGCTTGCCTGATCGGCCTGGCTGAAAGAAAGCGAATAAAGTACTTGACATAGGAAGTGATGGCGCCGGGCGTATCCTTGCTTGGATCTTTAGGCGTCATCGATCGCGGCGAACCAGTTGTAGTAGTGATCGCACTGGTCGATCCTTCAGCCTCTTTGGTTTGGACTTGTGTCTGGGCCCAGGCCGAGTCGCTCAAGATCCTGGTTGTTTCTTTCATGCTCCAATCGGTCCAGGGCTTCGTTTTGTCCTGCGACGCGGCAACCGAAGTTAAGATCAACGCAATGATGACAACAACCACACTCTTGGTCATAAGATACTCCTGGATGAAGGCCCGGCTAATATTCGAGGTTGCCATTGTACTGCATGTCAGCAACCTTAAATCTCACATCAAGCTTTACCTTCGATGAGATTTGCGAATAAAACCGCATTTGAGAAAACTCTGGTGTGAGGAATGGTTTCTCATCGACGTAGCGTGGAAAAACAAACTTCGCGCCCAGGTTGTCGCTTGACGGTGGTCTATAGTCGATCAAAAAAACACGCTTACCATCATTGCGATCCAGGTAAGTATTGCTCTTGAGTGTGGCCAGAACGGCCGCCGCAAACGCCTGCGAAGGGATGTTTCGATAGCGAGCGTCCTTCGTATCGTAATCCACTGTCACCACGATGTAGTTGGTGGATGAGTTGGCTTCCACAAAATTCGCCAAGCGATTGGCGAGGTCAGGATTTTCCGTCTTCTGCGCGAGCAATACCTTCCGCGCGAGGGCCTCTCGAATCGGCCGCGCTGTCAGTAAGCGCACGCGATAGTTAATCGAAATAGCTTGATTATTAGCGCCGCCCGCGGCGCGCTGCTCGCTGGTTACCGGCCCATTGGCGCCCATCCCGTCGGGCCTGAAGAACATTTCCGAAGTGTCTGTTTCAGTCTGGGTTTTTGACCAGGGTGAGTTGTCGAGGAGTTTGTTGACTTCTTTTTCAGTCCACTCCTGGTAGGGTTTGGGTTTTGTCTGGGCAATCGCGAGTGTCGTTAGAGTAAGGATTAGACACAGCAAGATCCATTTCTTCATAAGAGAGCTCCAGGAGGTCTTTGCCTCAAAAATCCGAATTCGTACTTGGAAGCGGTCAGTACCACCCCGCGGTTAGCGGGTGGGTTGTAATCGGATCCAAATCCATAGCAATTTCGCATACTGATCAGCAACCCGGTCGCTACCGCTCCCGGTACTGACCTCCTCCAAGTGCGACGCCTGACTGTTGCGGCAAAGCCTTCAGCATGTCTATTCTGCGAAGAAAGAGGAGAAGAGCGACTTGCAGCTCTTCTCCTCGTGGTTAACGGTTGAATTACAGACTAGAAGTTGAAGCGAAGGACAAACTGGAGCAGCCGGCCGCCCGGATCAGTCGTTGTCGATGTATCCTGGTAGGCTACTGTAGTTTGACCGAACGTTGCCGAAGAAAAATCTGCGATCGCGAAGTTGGTGACGTCGTTCGCGAACGAACCGATCTTGAAGTTCTGATTGTTAATCACGTTCAGAGCCTCAACACGGAATTCCAGATTGGTATTTTCGGAGAAGGTCACTTTCTTGACCAGGCTCATGTCGATTCTGGTGAACCGTGGTCCGTAAATAACGATGTTGCTATTACCACACTGGCCGTTGAAGCTCGCCTGACAATTACCAAAGCCCGCCGGCGCGATAAACGGCTTGGACATATCGGGTGGTGTTCCCGCGTAACCCGTAGCCGACGTCGGGCTGACGCTAAACGCTCTGATCGTATTCGTGATCACGTCATCAGGCAGCCAGGTGACCGTGCTCGGGTTCTTGTGGATCTCCACCATCTTCTGCAACTCACCTCGCGTCATGTTAACGAGGGTGACGTTACCTAACCTGAACGGCGAGCCGCTTTGAACGCGAGCTGTTCCGTTAATGCCCCAGCCTCCAACCAGCCAATTTGTTTTGCTACCGGCATCACCCCAGAAACGTTGACCTCTGCCAACGGGCAACTCATAAATGAAGTCAGCCTTGAAAGAGTGTCGAATATCGAAGGGCGACTGGGTGTAATTGAGCCTCGGGTTCCGGATGCTGACGAAATTTGACTGTGAGAACGAGCTGACGGCATAAGCATCGCTCAACGCATGCGACCACGTATAGTTCGCCTGCAACAATAATCCAGCCGACAGGCGACGGCGCAACTCAACTTGAAGCGCGTCGTAAGTCGAACTCGCACTATTGTCAATGATGAACGCGCCCGCCACTACGCCCGGATTCACAATAAAGAAGTTAGGCGGTAATCCAGCGGTAAGAGCGTTACCGCGGAAGGTCGCTGACCCCGACAACGATCCGGCTACGAGAGTAGGGCTCGGCGCGGCAACAGTCATATTGTTGGTAAGCGTCGTGTTGGTCCAATTGGTACCGGTATAATTCGACGCTGTGTTGGCAGCTCCTGACGCTAAGCTTCTTCCATTGAGGTACGCCAGGAAAATCGGCAAGGGCGTGGTACCTGTGCCGGTACCGAAAAATGCAAAACTCCCTCGTCGAGCGGCGATGCCGCTGGCATTATTGGCAATCAGATTCGCCTGCGCAATCCGGAACTCATTGGCGAATCCATTCTCAATGGTATTGACCTCGTTGATGGACCAGAGTCGAGTTAACTTCTTCGCGCGATTACCTACGTAACGAACCTCGAATACAGTGTCCTTCATGATCTCCCGCTGGTAACCAAAGGTCCATGACTGAACGTATCCGGTTCTGAGATTCGGGTCAAAAGCGACCGCCTGATCGTTAACTCCTGGTGTGAACGGGAATGTCGGTGCGGTGATCGTCGGCGTAGGGATTGCTCCAGGGTCTCTGAAAAGCGTGCCACCCGGCAATGTGCCTGCGGCTGTACTGAAGCCGACGGCAAACGTCTGACCCGGATTCGTATCCAAGCCCGTCGAGCCAACGTTGGTCCCATCCTGGTTATAGGCGATCGAGTAACCGGCGCGCAGAACGCTCTGGCCGCTGTCGCCAAAAAGCCAGTGAAAGAACCCACTGTGGAAGTCTGGACTGTAAGCAATACCAAAGTTCGGAGCAAAGTTGTTCTTATCGGTATTGTAAGCGTTGGATCCAGGCTCCAGTCGTTGCATCTTCGTAACGGGGTTAGTGCAATTCCCTGGCGAGAAGAAATTATTCAACCCCGAGCAGCCAAAAATATTGTCAAAACTGAGCGGCACGGTGTAGGCGTTGTTCTTGGCGTAGTAGGGTCCCTGAAGTTCATAACGCAGGCCCATGTTCACGGTAATGTTTGGCCGGAACCGGTATTGATCCTGAGCATAAACTGAATAGGACTTCTGCCCTGCACGTTCAATGAGAAAGCCCTGCAGCGTGTAGTTCAGTTGCTCATCAGCCACCGCCAATCCATCCACAGCAGTCACGCGACCAGTCAGCGTGGCATAAATCGCCCGGGCATTATTGAGCTGCGTTGAATTCGCGCCCGGGAAGTTGGCTGCTGTAAAGATCGCGTTTGCGGGATCGAGAGTAGTATCCAGACCAAAGGTCACTTGTCGCACGATGCCCTGGTTCGGGAACTGCGACCAGAAGTTGGTCCGAATAAAGCTGCCGCCAAAGTTGAAGCTGTGATTGCCCGTTCCCCAATTCACACTATCTGAAAAGGTTTGAACTGGCGAGTTGCGGCGTTGCGGCGAGCGGCTCGATGTAGCGTTAGTAAGAGCCGGACTAAGGCCGTTCGCCAGATTCAGAGAGAAGCCTCTCTGATTTTCAAACTGGCCGCTGTTGATTTCCGGAAAGAATAGGGTGGTGCCGCCCACCAGAGCGAACCGCGCTTCGTTGGTAACGGTAGAGCCAAACTTCGAAATCAGAGCCGTGGAATTGGAAAAACGATTCGAGCCCTGGCTGCCGAAATTCGGAAATCCGGGGAAACGAGGATCCGCGTTGTTTAGAAAATCCGCCACCGACGTGAATTGCTGATAGTTCCAGACGTTTGTCAGTTGATGATTCTTAGTGAGGTTGAACGTTAAGTTGACCGTCGGGAAACGTCGTGTCTGACCGCCCACGTTAATGAAGCTGAACCGGTTCAGGTTTGGATCGCTAGTCGCAGCTACGCCGCCGATTGACGTTGATGCCTGAATGGCACTCAACAACGCGCTGGTCGTCGGATCGAGAGTCGATGTACATGGCTGCAAGCCTGCCACTGAGGTATTGCAGTCAGTAGCGGCCGCAAGTGTTAATAAGTTCCTGGTTACTGGCGTTGAAGATCCAGCAGGGATCCACTGGAAGGTGCCAGTCAAAACGGAGGGGTTGAAAATCGTCCGCTGCCTGGTTACGGTTTCCGGTAAGCGATACTCTTCATAGTTGACGAAGAAGAAAGCTTTATCCCTGCTCTTCAAAAAGCCCGGGATCAGGATTGGGCCACCAACTCGAACACCAGGCTGCGTCAGGAGAACGCGGTTGCGTGGCGCTTTGTGATCGACCGGATCCTCGGCCAAGTCCCTATTGTTGAACCAGTAGTTGGAGTTGAAGTAGGAGTTGCGATGGTAAATGTACGCGCTGCCATGGAATTCCGATGAACCCTGGCGCGTTGCAAATTTAATCTGCACTGCTCCTGAGCCGGCACTTTCGGCTCCAGGCGTCGCAGTCGAAAGAGTGACTTCCTGGATAGCGTCGGTTTTCGGCTGAATGTAGGTAAAGAATCCGTCGCTGTTCTTCAACAACGGGTCCTGTACCTGCACTCCATCCAAGGTGATGTTCAGGGAGCCTTTCGGCAAACCATTTACCGAGGACGCGCGAGGACGACCAACGGTCGCTGTTCCAGGGAGAAACAGCACGACGTCAAGAGCGTTTCTCGAGGCGTAAGGCAAGTCTGTAATCTGCCGGCCCGTGATTGTGCTGGCAACATTGGCAGTCTGAGTTTGCAGTAACTCACCGGCGCCGACGACTGTTACTGATTCATTTGGCGTGCCCACTTCGAGAGCAATGTTGACGCTGGAAGGTTTGCCGACGTCCACTTTGACTTCAGTAACGACGGCGCGCTTAAAACCTGAAGCCGTAACCGTGACGGTGTAGAGACCAGTGTTGAGCGCCGGCACGTTGAAGGTGCCGTTGTCAGACGTTGTCACCGTGTCTTCTGCATTGGTGGCATTGTTCTTCACCACAACACTAGCTCCAGCCACTACGGCGCCAGTTGGGTCGGTAACAGCTCCGCTGATCGAGCCAGTAACGCCGGCCTGCCCAAAAGTGGTCAGGCAAAACATGGCGATAAAGGCCGTCAAAGCTGCAACCCTAAAGGAGAGCTTTGTCATCTCGTTATCCTCCGTCCTAAGAGTTGTTGTAAGTAGTCGAGTTTCCCGGACCGACCCGCAACGCTCACCACTCGTTACGGATTGAGGGATAAGATCCAGCCTGTACGTGAAGAACTCCGCGACCTGTCAGCGCTTTCGACGCGCCGCCGCACGGACGAGCCACAACCGAGACATCCGAAACTCCACCTCACTGAAGGGAATAACCGGAATCCGGGCCACTGCCAACCAAGTTTTTGCTTTAAACCGCGAGTTGCTCCACGAGGGCTGTTTTCCGCTTATGCAATTGTTAAGCCGCGTTCGTACTTGTTTTTCGACTAAATTATTCGAATAAAGGAGGTATTCTGCCAAGCCGGAAATTCTGAATTTTGGATTGTTATCCGATTTTTTAGATTGAGGAAGCGTCCGATCACGACGCTGTCGCCAATTTTTTGGACATTACGTACAGAGAATCGAACGGGCGGGATAGTAAGCAGTAACGCGAATTTCCGCAAGAGGAGCGAGTTCTCACGGAGTTTTCTTTTGCGTCTTGCCCGAGATTACTACTTCACCACTTCGAGTTCGAAATAGAGTTCCTTACCACGCAGAATTGTCGATAAGTAGAACTCCCAAAACTTTCGCGTGAAGCGCAGCGATGGCCAGCGCTGATCCAGATTTACTAAGAATTCCATTCCCAACGTTCGCCAGAGATTTGCCAAGCTCACGTGTGTGGTCAGAGGCTTCAGTTCCGCTGCCGTGTAGAAGGGAAACGGCGCACGCGAAGGGACAAAGCAAGTGAAAGTGTAACTGTTGAAGTGATTTCGATGAGTTGGATCGGTCGCCCAATCAGGATTGGAGTAATGTGGAGTAACAATCTTCAGCCGGCCGCCGGGTTTCGTGATGCGGTGCAACTCCGTAACAAAGCCCAGCACGTCCGGCACGTGCTCGATAACGTGGCGACAAATGATCTCGTCGAATTCGTCGTTGCTGAAAGGATAGGGGAAGGTGCCGAGATCGTGAATAACGTCTGCATGGCTCCGCGGGTTTGCATCGATGCCGATCGCGCCGGGAAATTTGTTCTGACCACAGCCGACGTCGAGAACTCTTTTGCCTGTCGTTGAGGCGCTGTCGAGCATGCGTTAGTTTTTGTTCGAAAGTAAGGTAGCCAGCTCTTGCAAGTTGACGGCGTGAACAGGTTGGGCGAGCGCGCGCGAGACTTCGGCCACGTTCATCCCGTCCAACATGATTGCTTCATCACTCTTGAGCATCTGTTTCGGTATCACGACGAACTCGCCGCTGACCTTTTCACGCGCGTTCAAGAGATCCCGGCCCGTCAGCAATCCGGCCACGGAAACGTCGCCGCCGAAGTAACTATTCTCCAGCGGTTCAACTGACAGCCTCGTTCCGAAACGAGCGTTCATTGTGTCGATCATCTTCTTCAGCTCGGGAGCGAAGAGCGTTCCCGTGAAGATCGTTCCAGGTCGCGTACTTAACCCGGCTGTTTGGCCGCGTTCGAGCCGGCGCATGAGCCTCGCAAACTCGTTTGCAAATGAACGAACCATCCCCACGCCATCTTCAATCTGCGGATAGTCGCCGTAGTGCGCTCTGCTGGGGATACGACGTCCGGCTCGCAAGTAAATCTCATCGCCTAGCAGTGCGAAGTTCGTTCCCAATTCGGTATGGAGTTGTTTTTGGAGCGGGACGATCTGATCGATCACTTCGCGACAGAACTCCGGAGTTACTCGCGTGAGTCGCTCATCAGTGTTGTAGCGAGTAAGCCCGAGCGGCACGATCGCGACGCTTGTTATTCGCGGATACTCCGCCGCCAGATCGAGGATCGTTTTCTTCAGCACCTCGCCGTCGTTGATTCCGGGACACAACACGACCTGCGCATGCACTTCGATACCCGCGTCGAGCAGTCGTCGAAGTTTTGTCGAGATATCTGCACGCTGTTTATCGACGCCAAGCATGTACGCGCGAACATCGAGATCAGTCGCATGCACAGAAACGTATTGGGGTGACAGACGCTGTTCAACTATCCGGCGCATCTCGTCTTCGGTAATGGACGTCAGCGTTGTGTAGTTGCCGTAGAGGAAAGACAGTCGAACGTCTTCGTCTTTGATAAACAGCGACGGCCGCGCATCCGCGGGGTTGCCGTTGCAGAAACAGAAGATGCACTCGTTGGCGCATTGGCGGGGCACGATCGCTTCGAAAGCGAGTCCGAAATCCTCGTCTTCGGCGCGTTCGAGTTCTACTTCCCAATCCTCGCCGCTCTTCTTACGTACTTCGAGCACGAGTTCGGTTTCGCCGGCAGTTTGAAAACGGAAATCAAGATAGTCGCGAACGAGTCGCCCGTTTACTTTAATTATTCGGTCCCCGGATTCGAGGTCCATCTCCGCGCCGAGGCTGTTTGGCGTCACGTCGCAGATCTCCACCCCTCGGCGGCGAATGTTTGTGACGGCTGGAGTAACTGCAAACTCGTACATGGTGACGCATCTGGCCTCTAAACGAACCGATGACTATAGCGAAGTCTCCCGCAAAGGCGCAAACCAGAGCGAGTCGTGGTTTCTTCTCTGCGTAATCTCTGCGTTCCTCTGCGCCCTCTGCGGTAAAACACGTCATCGCTGCACATTTACCGCAGAGGGCGCAGAGGAACGCAGAGGTTACGCAGAGGAATGTCAGGAAATGCGGCGGGATTAGCACTTTGTTCAAATGATGTATAATTTGCGCGGACATGCGCGGCCCCGACTTATGAAGATACTAATCTCAACAGCGCTTTTTGCCTCGCTCGTTCTGGCTTCTTCCATATCTGCAACGGCCCAGGAAACCGCCGGTGTTTTGCCGGTTAAGGCCACTGTTAGTGACTCCGGCGCCGCCAATGCTTCGGAGCACCCGCTAACCGAGATCTACCGCGTTGGCGTGGGCGACGTGCTCGATATACGCCTGCTCAATTCCGCGAACAGCAAATCTACGCTCTTTACGGTCGTCGGCAGTGGCGTGATCGATCTTCCTGTTGCGGGTGGCACTGTTTCAGTCGCCGGGTTTACTCCCGAAGAGATTCAAACCCTTATTGCGGCGGAACTTAAAAGACGCGCAGTGGCAGAGAAGGCTCAAGTAACAGTGGGCGTGCGCCAGTATCTCAGCCATTCAGTAACGGTGACTGGTCTTGTCGTCAACCCCGGCACACGGTTTTTACGGCGCGAGATGGTTCCGCTTTACGTTGTGCTGGCGGAGTCGCAATTACGAAACGACAGTGGCCGCGTGGTGATCATACGCGCAGGAGTTCCCGGACAACCTCACGACTTAAGCGATCCGGCGACACTAAACCTCAACGTTCAATCGGGCGACGTAATTACTGTAACCAATCGGCCGCAGGAGTTCTATTACATCGCAGGCCGCATCAATTACCCCGGGCAGAAATCATTCCAGCCCGGAATTACGCTGCTCCAGGCTATTCTGGCTGCCGGCGGTACTGCTCGACAGGAACACCGCGTCGAAGTCTCCCGTGAGGGCGCGGATGGCCGTCTCGTGACAACTCGGTACAGTATTAAGCAGATCAAGTCAGGCGCGGTCGAAGATCCAAAACTTCAGCCCGGCGATCGCATCGAAGTGAGCCGCTAAGTCGGCAACAAAGAAGCACCAAAAGCACAAGAATCGCTTTTGTGCTTTTGTGCCTTTTTGTGGCTGGCTCAATTTCATTGACAATCCCGGCCCTCTTTGTTAGTTATTCAGGGCGCTTCGGCCACCCCTGAAAATCCAACGCTCTAGACTTGGTTGATCCAACTTTCAATAGTGGACGAGTACCAGTTCTATGAATAATAAACTTAAGCCTGCCCTGATTGGCGGAGTCGTTTTAGGCTTACTCTCCGTTATCCCGTTCGTCAGTGCCCTAAACGTATGCTGCTGTCTTTGGGCGATTTTGGGTGGCATGCTGGCCACGTTTTTGTACGTGAAGGGCTCGCCAACGCCCGCTACTCCGGCTGACGGGGCTGTCCTTGGCGCGCTGGCTGGAGTTGTAGGAGGACTGATCTCATTGATCCTGGGCATACCTATCTCCATGGCGATGGGTCCGACAATGAGGAACCTGATTGTTAGTTTGCTTGAAAGAGTCGATCCCCGGCAGGCCGATTTGATGCGCCAGCAGATTGAAGCCGCAGGCTCGTCAATTGGTCCGGTGATTATTAACGCTCTTATTCTGGCTGTCCTGCTGTTCGTTTTCTCGATAATTGGTGGTCTCCTCGGTGTTCCGATTTTTGAAAAGCGCAAGGCGCTGCCACCCCCTCCACCCAGCACCAGCGGAGGACCAGGCGGATACGCCGCGTAAGCGATACTCTTATTTTGATCGCCGGCATCTTCAAAACTAGTCTTCAGGAGAAACTGAATGTCTCAAGAATGGACTCCCCCGCCCGGAACGGGCACGCCTGCCAGCGTTCCTAATTACCTGGTTTTGGCAATCATCTCCCTTTTCTGTTGCTTGCCGCTGGGAATCGTCGCAGTGATCTTTGCGGCGCAGGTGAATGGCAAGGTCGCCGCCGGCGATACCGCAGGCGCCCTCGATGCTTCAAAGAAAGCAAAGTTGTTCAGTTACATCTCCATCGGTTTGGGACTGGCGGGGATAATTTGCTACATACTGTTCGTAGTCATCATGGGTGTGGGCATGGGTTTGGCGGGAAGCGTTAATTCGTAACGCCAGATCTCAATCGAATAGCCGGCATAAAAGCCGGCTCCGCACTTCCGGATCATGTGCCGGGCTGATCTCATCAGCCCGGTTTTGCGACCCTGTTGGAGACCAAAAATAAGATGAGCAGATACTGCACAAAATGCGGAGCCGTTAACGACGACACAGCGCAGTTTTGTACGAACTGTCAGGCGCCGCTTACTTCCGTGGGCGGATATCAACCAATGCAGTCGGTTAATCCCGGGGCGATGACTGACTGGAAAGCACTCGGCGCCGACAAGAAAATCACGGCCGGGATCTGCGCGATTCTTGTGGGCTGGCTCGGAGTACACAAATTCATCCTCGGATATACAACCGAGGGAATTATTCAGCTCGTGCTCGGCGTGCTGACCTGTGGCCTCACAAACATTCTCAGCATCGTCGAAGGCGTGATCTATTTGACGAAGTCTGACGAAGAGTTCGTCAGAACGTACATTCAGAACAAGAAAGGCTGGTTCTAAGAATTCCTCCCACAGCAGATAGTGCCCCAGCTTGAAATTCCTCTCTGCGAATCTCTGCGTACCTCTGCGCCCTCTGCGGTGAATTCCCGGAAAGACAATTTACCGCAGAGGGCGCAGAGGCACGCAGAGGTTACGCAGAGAAGAAATGAGAACATCATGGGCTTTGACTTTATCTACCGGCGCTCGACCGTCATCGCAATCTGGTCGTTGTTGTTGGCCGGAGCCGCTTACCTGTTTGTGTTTGAGCCGGGGAAGTCAGGGTTCTTTCCCATCTGCCTCTTTCGCTTCTTCACCGGTTTTACTTGTCCGGGCTGTGGCAGCACTCGGGCCATGCACCAGATACTTCACGGTCATTTCCTGACAGCATTCGAGCTTAATCCACTTTTCCTCCTGGCGATGCCGTTTATGTTGTTCGCGTTTCTGCGTTACAGCGTGATCGTGCTGCGTGGCGGCGTGCCGCGGCAAAACGTGCTGCCGGCGCCGTACATTTATGGGTTGTTCGTTGTCGTCGTTTCGTTTTGGATCTTTCGTAACACACCGTTTTATCCGTTCGTGTCGTGACTTCATTCGCAGGAGGTCTTAACAGATGCGCGTGGCTTTACTTCTTCTCGTCGTGCTCGCCTTCACGCTGCCGAAGCCACAAGTTTCAGGGCTGGCATCTGACACTTCGCCGCTGCGGCCGGTCCACACTTTTTCGATCGTTGCGCGCGATCCTGCGACCGGCGAGTTGGGTGTTGCCGTGCAGTCACACTGGTTCTCAGTGGGTCCGATCGTCCCGTGGGCGGAAGCTGGCGTTGGGGCAGTGGCGACGCAGTCGTTTGTCGATCCGAGTTATGGGAAGAATGGTCTCGAGTTGATGCGCAGCGGCAAGAGTGCACCGGATGCGTTGAAAGAATTGCTGGCGAAAGATGAGGGCAGAGAAGTCAGGCAAGTAGCGATGATCGATGCGCAGGGACGTGTTGATGCGTGGACTGGTAAGAACGATATTCAAGCGGCAGGGCACATCGTTGGAAAAGACTTTTCCGTGCAGGCCAACTTGATGCTCAACGACAAAGTTTGGCCCGCGATGGCCCACGCTTTTGAGAGCACGCAGGGTGACCTCGCGGAGCGAATGTTGGCCGCACTGGACGCGGCGCAGGCGGCGGGTGGCGATATTCGCGGGCGACAGTCGGCGGCGATCATCGTCGTAACCGGAAAGCCGACCGGACAAGCGTGGAAAGATCGAATCTTTGATCTGCGAGTTGACGATAGTCCGCAGCCGTTAATAGAGCTCCGCCGCCTGGTGAAATTGCAACGTGCCTACAACCACATGAATGCCGGCGACCTGGCGGTTGAGAAGAAAGACAACGAAGGAGCTCTGCGGGAGTATGGAGCGGCGGAGAAGTTAGTGCCGGACAGTGCCGAGATGATCTACTGGCATGCTGTTGCGCTGGTGAATATGGGGCGCGTGGATGAATCGTTGCCGTTATTCCGCAAGGTGTTTGCGATGGACCGAAACTGGGTCACGCTAACGCCGCGATTGCCGAAATCGGGGCTGCTGCCGGACGATCCCAAAATAATCGAACGGATTGTTGCTGTTGGCGGCGGAAGAAAATAGGTCTTATAAGTCCTATAGGACCTATATTGCTCCGCCAAGCTTGACGCCCGCTGCACTCTCGCTTTATAAGAAAGGCACTCTTGTAGCCCCGGTCCTCTCGCCCGTTAGGAAATCGAATTGAGGCATTAAGGATGCGCACGCTAACCCCCGGACAGTGGTACCTGCGTTTCACTTGCGAGCACTGCAACGCCAAACAGATTCTTTTCCCGGATCTTTCGCAAGGTGAGGCAAAGATCAAGGCTACTTACGTTGTCGAGTGTCCGAGCTGTTTTCACAAAGGCTCGTACGACGGCGACGACATCGAACGCTACCAGCACCCGTCACAACCGGACACTTGACTCGGTGTCTTGTTGATTGGTCCTTTCAACTACCAAACACAATCCCATGATGAAGTAGAAAACAGTCACTACTTCGGAGTCGCCCCAGTTGTAATGGACCAGGCCACTCGTAAAGAAGCCCAGCGCGCCGCCTAGCGCGCCCGCTGCCAAGCCGCGCGAGAAACTATCAATTGCTTTGCGACGAATGAGGCGCCAGAGCATGCGAGTGTAGAGCGCGAGCAAAATTAACCAGGCGATCAGCGCCGGAACACCACGTTCGAGCGCGATCTGGAGCAGATTTGAATGCATGTGGCCGATTGGCTGCCGGCCATTATCAAACAAGCCCCATTCGCGCCAGTGTCCCTTGATCGAATCCATACCCACGCCGAAGAGAAGATGTCGCGGTTTACTGACGAGTAATTCAAAACCTTCGCGCCAAACCATCTGGCGCCAGCTTGTCGATTGATCTTGTTTGTCGATGAAACCGATGCTGCGTTTTTGCTGGAGCAGGAAGACGCTCGCCAGGACGAGCGGTATCGCACAAGCACCGGCGATCAGGATCGTTCGCCGCGATGAAGTCAACAGCAGCATCGTGACAACTGAAACTGCAAAGCCGATCCACGAAGCACGTGTGACTGTCATTCCCAGTGCAAAAACCAGCCCGAGCACTGCAAGAGCCAACAACAATCCCGTCACACTCTTCTTGTGCGTGAGCGCCAGAAATATTCCCAGTGCGAGCGAAGCGATCAGTTGCAGCACTTCCGCGTAAGTAACCCAATGGTTGTAAAACCCGGTAGCGCGCCAATCGCGACCGCGTGACCAATCAGTAATGCCCAACTGTTCCAGTGCATTCGTTCCCGGCAGCAATTGTCCGCGTGGCACTTCGAGTTCCGGCATCCATTCAACGCGGTAGATCCTGACTCTCGCGAAGGGCGTTCCCGCGGCCAGTGCCGCAGCCAGCTTTTCGGGACTGTCAACACGCTGCCCGTCAACTTCCCAAACAATGTCACCGTTAACGATTGGTGTCGGCTGAGTGACAGTCCTCGTGCGAAAAACTGCCTTCGTCAGTGGACTGCCCGACGCGACTCCCTGGACCTTTACGCCTTTGCCGATCGCTAACTGTCCGGCCGTCAACAGCACATTCAACATGCACGAGGCAATCAGTGTGAGTGCAAGCAATCGCACCAGGCGCAACGAGCGCACGTTCTGGGCCAACAGGTAAACAATCGTGAACAGACTGGCCGCGCGCATCTTTCCGATTGACATGATCGGGTTATAAGAGAAGATTCCTGAGATCCCGCTGAGGACGAAGAACGCGAGCAGTGCGTAATCAACCGGGGAACGAAACAGTTTCGGCCGCGGGTAGACAGCAAACCGCGCAACCCAGACAACCATGCCCAGTAGCCACGCAGTCTGCGTTACGGCTATTGAATGAGGCGCGAAGATCGCAATGAGAAAAAGGCAGCCAATGATGGCGCGGTCGAGCCAAGTCGAAATCTGCATACGCGGCATATTAGAATGCTGCTGGTCTATTATTCCATCTCAAAGAGAGCTTTCATGCGCCCCATCCTGTTAATCCTGCTAATCCTGTCCAATGTTTTTGCTCAATCACCCACGCCCGCCGACCAGGTGAAAGCAATACAAGAAGACCCACGCACAAAGGCAGCCTTCGACTATCTCGACAAAAATCACGATGGAATCCTGCGCGAATGGATCGCAATCACCGAGATCAACGCGCCTTCGAAACACGAACAGGAACGCGCGAAGTTTATCGAAAGCCTGCTTCGCAAACACAAGCTGGACATTCGTTACGATTCCGCCGGAAACCTCATCGCCACGCGCAAAGGGACCGGCGGTGGTCCAGTCACTGTATTTGACGCTCACATGGACACTGTTTTTCAACCCGGCCTTAAGATCAAAGCCACGGTTCGCGACGGTCGCGTTTATGCTCCCGGTATCGGCGACGACACACGAAACATCGAAGCCCTGCTCGCCACGATTCGCGCACTCGACGCAGCGAAGGTCAAAACCAAAGGCGATCTCGTCTTCCTGTTCACCACCGATGAAGAAGCCGGAATGAGCGGCGCCAAGCAGTACACGAAAGACAACAAAGGCAAGGTGGACTACTACATCGCGCTCGACGGCGGTTACGAAGGCTTCACCTATGCCGGCATCGGCATCAACTGGTATCGCCATCATTTCATTGGGCCAGGTGGCCACACGCGTTCGCGCACGCCGCCCTACTCGGCAACCTTGCCAATGGCACGCGCTATTGCGCGAATCTACGAATTAAAAGTTCCCACCAATCCTTCGTCGAATCTGAACATCGGCATGTTGGGTGGGTCGGAAGTGGTGAATGCAAAGGCCTCGGACGCGTGGTTCTCGCTTGACCTGCGTTCGACCAGCAACGATGTGATCGCGGATCTGGAGAAGAAGATCGCTGCCATTCTCGATGAAGAAGCGAAGCGTGTCGGAATGACGGTGAAAACAGACGTGATCTCTTCATCGCCCGCGGCAGTCTTACCGGGTAATCGCGAGTCGCAGTTGGTGAAGATAGCGGAAGCAGTGCATCGTGCGATGGGTTTCGATCCGCCGATCACCAACGCCGGCTCAAACAACTCCAGCGCCGCACTCTTGCAGGGAATCACTTCGATCTCAACCGGCGCCGGTCCATGCAACGACTCGCACGCGCTGACGGAAAACTGCGAGATCGAACCACTTTACAAAGGAATTAAGAAGATCCTCTTATTGGAACTCGCACTGTCTGGCCTGGCTCAATAAATCCGCGTTTTTATCCGCGTCAATCCTCGGCTAAAACCCGCTCAGCATCACGAGCCCGGTGCGCAGAATGATCTTCAAATCGAGCAGCAACGACCAATTCTCAATGTAAAAAAGATCGAGTCGCACCATCTCTTCAAACGGCAAACGATTTCTTCCCGACACCTGCCAGAGCCCGGTCAGCCCCGGCTTCATGTCGAGTCGCTTCCGATGCCAAAGCTCGTAAGCTTCAACTTCGTACGGAATCGGCGGGCGTGGACCAACGAGACTCATATCGCCTGACAACACGTTCAGAAGTTGTGGCACCTCGTCAAGACTGGTGCGTCGTAAAAGCCTTCCAACTCGCGTAATGCGCGGATCAGCCAGAAGCTTGTAAGTCGGCTTGTGGTCGTTTCCCATGTTTGCTTCAGCGCGGCCCGCTATGAAAGCGCGCTGGTACTCACGGTGAAGTTCGGAATCTGCGCCCGCCTTCATCGTGCGAAACTTGTAGAGCAGAAAGAGGCGGCCATCCATGCCAACGCGTTCCTGCGTGTAGAAAACAGGACCTTTTGAATCCAACTTGATGAGCAACGCGATGAGCAGCCACACTGGAAACAGAAGCGCGATCGCAAGCGCCGAGATGAGGAAGTCAAAGGTGCGCTTCAGAATGCGCGCGCCGTTCGATAGAGGTTCACGAAAGAGACGAATCATCGGCAGGACGCCGATCTGATCGATCTCAGTCTTGCGCGGCAGGCAGTTGAACAGGCTCGGCGCGATGCGAAACTCAACGCCGCGCCTACGCCCGCACCGCATCATCACCTCAAAAAGCGCATCGCCATTCACTTGCGGGTCGGCAATGATTACTTCGTTGGCGCCGGAATCGCGAATCACATCCGGCAACGATTCGAGCGTGCCGATTACTGGAACGTCTTCGTAAGTGATTGGACCCGGCGCTGTCGTGCCAGGTTCTGTTTCGACTACGCCAATGACGCGATAACCAAGCGCGGGCCGCTCGCGCATTTCTCGAATGAACAAAGAAGCCTCGGGACCGCGTCCGACGACAAGCGTGGGAATCAGATTGATCTGGCGGCTGCGTACAAACGTCTGCACCGTTCGCATCACGAACCGCAGCATGCCGACGCTAACAAGCACGAAAAAGAAATCCGCGACAAACACTCCGCGTGCATATGAAAACGCGCGAAACTGAAAACCGCCGCGATATAAAAACGCAGCCGCGACAATCAGCAGCGAGCCGATCGCGGTTGCTTTGAAGATGCGCATGCCGTCATCGACAAGTGAGAACTCGCCGCGAACGCGATATAGATTGCAGTAGCGAAAACTCAGCAGCCTGATGCACACCACAAACAGCAGCAACGCGCCGTAAGGAGCAAAACGATTGCTCCACGCCACGGAGCCGCCGGCGGCAAACACCGAAACTTTTTCACGAACATAGAACGCGAGGATGAAAGACAACGCCGCAGCCAGTGCGTCTGCAACAACGAGCGCGACCTTGACGGAAGGCACGATCCATTTCGGCGCGCGCCCGGGGACACGCACGAGGCTGGCGTCGATCATTGATTGTCGAGTTCGTTCCGCTCGCACTAAAGCCCTTACAGGATTTACATGATTTATCAAGATTGACATGTAATCATGTCTAATCCTGTTAATCCTGTAAAATGTGCCGCACTACTTCGTCAATAACTTCCAGGGAGCGCCGCGGATCCGCAGTTTCCTTTTTTGACACCCGCAGTTTGTTCAGCTCAGCAGAGTTTGAAATCCGTTGCAACCGTCCTTCCTTCACCAGCTCTTCATCGACTGACGCCCACTTGCCTGCATAGATACTAAACGCCGGAACGCCAAGCGCCGCTGCTTCGCGATTGATCGTTCCACCAGCACTGATCACCAGGTCGCTCGCGGCAATCAGGTTAGCACCGTCCAACGGCGCAGACGGAATAATTAACCGCCTTCCTGAATATTCTGCTCGCTGCGCTTCGTTTCGCGGCAGTAGGATCACCTGCACGCTCTCATTCCCTTGCAGCATCTCCAACGCATCGTCAAACAACGTGTTTTGAAAACGATGGTACAAAGCATCATGGGCCGGTGGACGCATCAGGACCAGCACATTATCCGGGTTCACGCCGAGCGCACACAACTGCGCACCAAACAGCGGGTCAGGCTGAAAACCGGCCAGATAAACATCTTCCTTCGTGCCATGGTAGCGGCGCACTTTCCCCACAGCCGCTCCGTAACTTCGCAAACGCTTCGCAGGAAAACTCGTTGGCACGATTATTCGAGAAGCGAGACGAAAGGCGAGATGGTTTGCCGGTTGATATTCATAGTCCATCAGCGTCACGGTCTTGATTCCCAATGCGCGCGCCGCCAGGATCTGTGAATAAGAATTGTGACTGATCGCAAGATCGAACTTACGCTGCCGCGCCCAGCGCGCAAGCGCCCACGCTCGACTCGCCAAATTTCCCGCTTTCGCCGAAACGGCGCGTCCACCATGCCTGCCGGTAACATGCGGTGTGAATCCTGCTGCCTCTGCGAGCGGAATGGTTTCGGCAAACTCCCTGGCGGTGATCTCGATCTCGTGACCTTGATCGGTAAACTTCGTGGCTAGTGCTTTGAAGAATGGAACGTGAGGAGAGTTTGCAAGGTCGATCCAGAGACGCATTGGCGATCACCACCGGATCTCGACCAGTCTGCCGCGATCGCGAAGCGACGTCTCCGCTGCTTCAATCATGTTCACCATGCGCAATCCCGCCGGCCCATCCGTCTCAGGCTGCTTGTTGTTTTCAACACAGTCGATGAAATGCTGCGCCTCCGTCTGTAGCGCTTCGGTGTTGTCGAGGCGCGGCGCCCACATGTCACCCGAGCGATAACTCACCAGCATCCGGTAAACGTCTTCTGGTCCAGGTGCGACGCTTATGCCTTTGTCGTAGACCTTCAGCTTCTCGCTGGGCTCGAGATCGTCATAAAGAATCATCTTCTCACTGCCGCCGATCAATGTGTGACGGACTTTCACCGGTGTCAGCCAATTCACGTGCACGTGAGCAATCTGGGCGCTGGCAAAGAACAGCGTGATGTAAGCCACGTTCTCAGGCTGGCCCGGAACGTGACTGATTCCAGTGGCAGAGATAGCGACCGGCTTCGCGGGGAGAACGTAATCCATAATCGAAAGATCGTGAATAGCGAGATCCCAAATTACGTTCACGTCGTGTTGAAAGAGACCAAGGTTAACGCGCACGGCATCGTAATAATAGATCTCGCCCAGTTCACCGGAGGCGATCAGTTCGCGAATCTTTCGCACCGCGTCTGTGTAGACGAAGGTGTGGTCCACCAGGAGTACAACTTTTCGTGCTGCTGCTTGGTCTACGAGCCTGCGCGCCTGATCCGATGTGGTTGCCAGTGGTTTCTCAACCAGCACGTGCTTGCCGGCCCTCAACGCCGACATGGCTAAGTCAAAGTGCGAAGATACAGGGGTGGAGATCACAACGGCATCGACTTGTGGATCGTTGATTAGCTCAGACGAATCACTGCAAGTCTTGAGGCCGGGATAGATTTTCTCCAATGACGACAGGCGCTCTTTCCGCAGATCGCACACGCGCGTCACCGCGGAACCCGGCGCTGCCATAAAGTTTCGCACCAGGTTCGGTCCCCAATAGCCGTAACCGATTACACCGACTCTGATCATTTTTGTTTGCGAACGTCTCCGATCACTTTCGCCGGGACACCGGCGACAATTGCGAAGTCGGGGACGTCTCTCGTGACCACAGCACCTGCGCCAATCAAAGCGCCCTCGCCGATCGTAACGCCGGCGATGATCGTCGCATTACTGCCGATGCTCGCACGCTTCTTGACGGTTGTCTTTATGACTTCCCAATCAGCTTCTGTTTGCGGTCTTCCATCGCTGTTGACGGCGCTCGGGTAGACGTCGTTAGTGAACATCACGCCATGACCAATGAAGCATTCATCTTCGATGGTGACACCTTCGCACACAAAACTGTGCGACGAAATTTTGCAGCGCGCTCCAACGCTGGCGTTCTTCTGAATCTCGACAAAAGCGCCGACTCTGGTTTCTGCGCCGATCGAACAGCCGTAGAGATTGACCAGATCGGGTTGGAAGATCCGCACGTCAGGTCCCAGGATTACGTCTTTTGCGATTGGCATTTATTCAGTTCTGTTCCTCGAGCAAGCGTGCCAGGGCATAGAGCATCCACGCCTGGGTCCAGCGCATGTAGGGTTTGCGCACCGTATAAAAGCGCCGGCGTTGATAATAAAAGAACCCTCGGCTGTCGCGCAGGTTTTTAATGGTCCAGGCCGCGATGTTCTGAGCGAGCGTTGATGCATCTTTGTCCAGGTCACGGCACTCAAGGAAAGTAACAATTGCACTGGCTGCGGCGTGCGCATCCGCGGGATAAGGGTCGTCATGGTAGTATTTCGGCCACCCCTCCGCAAGAAAGAAGTTGTTCTTCCAATAATCGTACCCACGTTCCAGGGCCGCTTGAAACTGCGATCCGAATGAAGAGACTTCGATGATTCGTTTGAGAGAAAACAGAATGTACGCGGTGTGAAAGTTATCGATCCACGACTGTTTCGGATCGGCGCCGTAGGTCCAGGAGCCGTCCGGTTGTTGGTTATTGACGACGTAACGCGTCGCGCGTTCTGCTAATTCGCAGAGACCAACGCTGGCGAGCACTTCCGCTGCCAGCAAGCTCGCGTTGAAGATTCGCGTATTGCTATTCGGCGCGTAGCTGAAACAAAGCTCTGTTTCGTTATCAACGGTGCGAGGCAGATCTCGTATTATGAAATCGCAAACACTCCGAATCGTATCCTGCAAATCTTGAAAATCTTGTAAATCCTGTCCCGCTTCGATCAAAGCTCGCGCCGCAAAAGCAGTCGGTACAATCGTCGGCGTATCTCTTGGCGCAAAGAAGTTTCGACTTTGCCAGTCGAAGTTATAACCCCAACACGCGCCGCTATACCCCTCGAGTTTCATTGCCAAGAGTCCCGAAAGAAATTCGCGCACCCGCTTCTCGGATTCTTCAGTCTTAAGCCGGCGATAGTTTGCAATTTGCGCGAGGGCAAACAATGCGATGCCCTTCGCGTTGCGCTCCGCCGGGACACGGGCCAGCGTGCGAAAGTCAGCAGGAGATCTCTTTGCGAGTTGAGTCCAGATAAAACGAGCGTTGCGGGATTGGGCCAGCGGGGTCGATTGGAAGAGACGGCTATTCAATGCATCGAAAGGATCGTGTCCGGCGAAGTCACGTTGTTGGCACCAGGAAAAGAGTTGATCATAAACGGACTGAAAGTTCATGTTCCAACAGACGTTTCGATCCGCCGCGGCGTTTCCACAAAGCTTTCATGCCAGAGTTCGAACATCAATAACGTCCAGAGCAGCTTGCGATGGTTCGCAATGCCGCGTTCGTGCTCGTCCTGCAAACGCGCAATGTAGTCGGGATTGAAAACACCTGCGCGGCGAACGCGCTCGGGCGATAAAAGATCTCTGGCGAGCGGGCGCAACTTGAACTTTAACCACTCCGCAACCGGCACTCCAAACCCCTTCTTTCCTCGACGCGTAACAAACGGCGGCATCAGTTCCTTAACCGCCTTCTTCAGAATGTACTTCGTTTTGTGTCCGCGCAGTTTGTAAGCGGAAGGCAGTGACGCAGCAAATTCCGCTACGCGCGGATCGAGGAACGGCGCACGCACTTCTAACGAGACAGCCATGCTCGCGCGATCGACCTTTGTCAGAATGTCTTCCGCGAGATAGAGCTGCGTATCAACGCTTTGCATGCGCGTCACCGGATCATGGTTGTCGCACTCTTCCGCGATCTGTCGCGCGTGCGCATAGATGTCGTTGTCGCTGGTGGCAAGTACTTCAGGAGTCAGCAACTGCATTTGCTCCTCAGGCGTAAACGAGCCAAACCAAACGTGGTGTCGCGCAACCGTGTCGTACTTCACTCCGGTGACAAATCGGAGCGCCTTGTAATCGAATGACAGGTTCTTGGTTTTTACCGGCAACAACCTGACCAGCCGTTCGATAACTCCCGCGCGCACGGAAAGAGGAATGCGTTTGTAAACTTCCGCCCAGCGAAGACCGGCATACATCTGATATCCGGCGAACAATTCATCTCCACCATCACCGCCGAGCGCGACAGTCACATGTTTCCGCGTGAAACGCGACAGAAGATAAGTCGGCACGAGCGATGGATCGCTGAAAGGCTCGTCCATCCACGCTCCGATTTCACTCACGAGATTTGCGGCAAGGTTCGCGCTCAAACGTTCTTCGTGATGATCTGTGCCAAGAAATTTCGCGACGCCACGCGCATACGCCGACTCGTCGAACGATGACTCCGCGAACGAAATCGAGAACGTCTTCACCGGCTCCGAGGATGCCCGCACTGCCAACGCAGCAACGGTTGAGGAATCAACCCCGCCGGACAACAGCACTCCCAGCGGCACGTCTGAAACCAAACGCATGCGTACGGCATCGGCGAGCAGTTCGCGCAATCGTTCGGCGGCATCGTTCTCCGACGGGACCGGTTCGGCTGTCTTGTAGCTGAGTTGCCAATATCGCTCGACGCACACTCGTCCATCTTCAAGCGTTAGCTTGTGGGCCGCGGGAAGTTTGTTGATGCCCTCATAGATCGAGAGCGGCGCAGGCACGTAGTCAAACGACAGGTATTGCCGCAGCGCCTGAAGATTGAGCGACGGCTTCACGGCTGGATGCGCCAGTAAGACTTTCGGTTCGGAAGCGAAGACCAGCGTTTTATCGAAGATGCCCCAGTAGAGCGGCTTCTCGCCGAAACGATCGCGCGCGATGAGCAGACGGCGCCTTCTGCTGTCCCACAGCGCGAAGGCAAACATGCCGTTGAGCTCGCGAATCATCCCGTCGCCATACTCTTCGTAAAGGTGTGGCAGCACTTCCGTATCTGAAGCACTGTTAAAGACGTGTCCGCGCGTTTCGAGCTCGGCGCGCAGCTCGCGATAGTTATAGATTTCGCCGTTGAGAACGACAGCAACGCTCTTGTCTTCGTTGAAGACCGGTTGTTCACCCGTGACGAGGTCGATGATGGCGAGCCGGCGCATGCCGAGTGCGGCGCCGCTTGTTATCAACAGTCCTTCCGAATCAGGACCGCGATGAAGCATCCGCTCGCACATCGCGTGCAGCAGTTCTCGTCCGCCCTCAACAGGAGGCGCGTGAAAATCGAGATTGGCCCAACCGGTAATTCCGCACATGTTCTTTGTTGTTAAGGACGAGCTTTGAAACCTAATCGCTCGCGCACGGAGTAGATCGCCTTCGCCTGGGATTCGTGATAGGTGCGTACAAGCATTTCGGCGAGTAGTCCCATTAATAAAAACTGAACTCCTACCGCGAACATCACGATGCTCAGTATTGGCAGAGGAGTCTGCACAAAGTCGGCCTTGTGAAAAATTTTGAGAAAGACTGCATATAGTCCACCCAAAAGAGAGATCGCAAACGCCAGCATTCCAAACGAGCCGAAGACGTAGATCGGTTTCGTTTGATACGAGGCCATGAATTTGATCGTCATTAAATCGAAAACAACTTTGAGTGTCCGCGAGAGTCCGTATTTTGACTTGCCCATTGTGCGCGCATGATGTTCGACCGGTATCTCTGTGACGCGCGCGCCGGCCCACGCTGCATAAATCGGGATGAAGCGATGCATCTCGCCGTACAGACGAACGTCCTGCAACGATTCGCGCCGGTAAGCTTTTAGCGAGCAGCCGTAATCGTGAAGCGGCACGCCGCCAATCCACGAGATCAAACGGTTGGCGATCATCGAAGGGATCTTGCGCGTCACCATCTTGTCTTTGCGGTTCTTGCGCCAGCCGGAAACGACGTCGTAACCCTCGTCAAGCTTGTGCAGCAGACGCGAGATGTCGGCCGGATCGTTTTGGAGATCCGCGTCCATGGGAATCAGCACCTTCCCGCTTGCGGCGTCGATACCGGCTGCCATCGCCGCTGTTTGACCGTAGTTTCTCCGGAGCGCAACGACACGGACGCGCGGATCCAGTTCGGCGATTTCGCGCAGGATCTTCAGGCTGCCATCGGTAGAACCATCGTCAACGTAAACGATTTCGGCCGAGCGGCCGAGAGATTTGAGTGCCTCGTCGAGCTTTGCGTGCAGCGGCAAAAGGTTCGGCTCTTCGTTAAAGACTGGAAGAAAGATCGACACGTCAGGTGTGTCGGCTGTCGTGCTCAGCGGCCGTTCGCGGGTTAACGTTTCCTGTTCGTCGAGAATCTTCATCGGATCGGGCGCATCTGGCGGGGTGCGCTGCCTGCTATTTTAGACTATTTCGCCCGAAACCATTCGACAAAGCGGTGCAGGCCCGCTTCAATCTGTGTTTTTGGGTTATAGCCGAGCAGCGCCTGCGCCTTGGAAATATCCGCAAAGGTTTGGGGAACATCACCGGGCTGCGGTGGTTGGCGGTCAATTGTCGCCTGTATATCGAGCTCTTTTTCGAGCAGCGAAATCAGTTCCCTGAGTTCAACGGTTCGTGACTCACCAAGATTGATCACTTCGTAGTTGCTTTTGTCGTAATCGATGGCGGCCATGACGCCGTCGATAATGTCGTCCACGTACGTGTAATCGCGACGCGTGGTGCCGTCGCCAAAGACCGGGATTGGCTTGCCCTGGCTTATTAACTTTGCAAATTTATGAATCGCGAGATCCGGGCGCTGCCGTGGTCCATAGACGGTGAAGAAGCGAAGGCAAATGCAACGGAGGCCGTACAGATGCGAATACGTGTGGCAGAGAAGTTCGCCGGCGCCTTTTGTGGCGGCATAAGGTGAAATGGGTTGGCGTATCGGGTCGTCCTCGCTGAATGGCACCTTCGCATTAATGCCGTAGACAGATGACGACGAACCAAAGACAAACTGCTTGATGTTTTGGTGACGCGCGAGCTCGAGCAGGTTCAGTGTGCCGTTAATGTTTGTTTCAGTGTAGAGCTGCGGCTCGGAAAGTGACGGCCTCACGCCGGCGCGAGCTGCGAGATGGATAATGCAGTCGAAGTTGTTTTTCGTGAATACTTGTTCGAGTGCGGCGCGATCTCGGATGTCAATTTCAGAGATGTGGTATCGCGGATCCTTGAGTTGCTCCTGGATGTTGGCCCGCTTGATCGACGGATCATAGAAGTCGTTGAAATCGTCAACGACAGTAACGCGCTCGACGCCGGTCGCAAGCAGCCGATCGACCAGATGCGAACCAATAAAGCCTGCGCCGCCAGTGACGAGAAGGTTTTTCATCAGCCTTTTGTAGCATAGATCCACAAATGCCAGCCCCATCTCGCGGCCATTTGCGATTCCAAAGAGCGAGGCAGAATCGGGCCAAGCAGCGGGAGCCAACGCTTGTTCAGAAAGTAAGTGCGCAACTCAACGCGGGAAAAGTCTTTAAAAAGATCGCGTGCATCGGTCCGGGAATAAACCCGCGCGAGAGGATTGCCCGCGCCGTCAGTGTTCCTGCTCAAAAATTCTTCCGAGCTTAGATAGCCAGGTTGGACCTGCAATTGTCGCGCATGTTCACGCAAAGCATCTTCGGATTCGCCGGTCAGAAAGTTAACGAGCTTCACGCCTGAGTTCCACCTCAACAGGTGTACGCCGGCACGGCGAAGGAGCGAGATGTTAACGCGATAATTGTAAGAGTTGCGATGGTAGAGCATGACGATCGCCTGGCCGCCGGGACGAAGAACACGGTGGATCTCGTGCACGGCTGCGGCTGTGTCGGGTGTGTGATGAAGTACGCCATGAGAGTAAACGATATCGAAGGAGTTATCTGGGAAGTCGAGATGTTCTGCGTCTGCAATGCGGAAAGTGCCGGGTAGTTGAAACAATTCGAAGCGCCGTTTAGCGAGATCGACAGCGGCTTGTGTTAGATCCACACCGGTGTAATTGGCTCCAGCCTTGGCAAACTGAGCGCCGTCTGTGCCCAGACCACACCCGACTTCAAGCACCGACAAGCTTTTCGAATTCGCAAAACCTGCGGCTGCGGGAATGTGCCACTCTTTTTGATAACGATGTTCTTCTACCAACTCATAAAACCGGCGCGATCCCGGTTCGGCATCGGCAAATTTGGTCCCGCACGGATGTTCCTGCCAGAACGCACGCACGCGCTCTTTGAGTTTGGAATTAGTTTCTGACATTTTCAAAGCAGGGAGGATAACAGCCCGAAAACAGATTCTCCACCGCCTTGCGCCTCAGGCCAGCTTTGCTGGGCGAAGCCGCCGAGGCGCAAGGTGCGTAGGTCGTTGGGGTGAGGTTCCCAGATCCGGCTCAGGACACCCACCTGTCCCACCAGTTGATTTTGCCCCCTCTCTCAACTGGCCCAGATCAAACGCTCACACGAGAAGCTCTCGATCTTGCTATTTCTCTGGAGTCACTCAAAAAATCCGGCAACCCTTTAAAAATAACAGTAGCGTTTAACGACGGGTGGACTATACTTACTTTTCTATTTAGAAATCCTTAGAACAATCTCAAAGAGTTATTAACTCGTTCTTAAGGACCGTATGCCTCATAACAATCACCTCTCCTACGAATTCGGTCCATACCGACTCGATCCGAGTGAACGTCTGCTCACGCGTGCGGGCGACATCATCTCCCTCACGCCGAAAGCTACCGAGATCCTGCTGATGCTGGTCGTGAATGCCGGGCAACTGGTGGAAAAGGATAAGCTGCTGCAGCAGGTTTGGCCTGACACCTTTGTCGAGGAATCCAATCTCTCGCAAAACATCTTCACCCTCAGACGAGCTTTGGGCGATGAGCGTGCTGGTCCAAGATACATTGAGACGGTCCCGCGGCGTGGCTATCGCTTCGTCGCCACAGTCAGAATCGTTGGCCCGGACGAGAATCGTCAGATGCTCGCACCAGTGGCAGTAGAAGTTGCGCAACGAACTGTCGTGGCCGTGCTTCCCTTTCTCAATGCCACTGGCGATCCGGACGTTGAGTACCTGGCGGACGGCGTCACCGACAACATCATCAATAATCTCTCACGTGTTGCAAAACTGCGGGTGATGTCGCGCAGTGCTATTTTTCGCTACAAAACCAAAGAACTCGATCCACAGCAGATTGGGCGGGAGCTTGGGGCTTCGGCCGTATTGGTGGGCAAGATCAACTCGCGCCCGTCAGGTGTCGCGATCTGTGTGGAGTTGGTTGAGGCATCGACGGGTTGGCAGTTGTGGGGAGAAAGCTTTGACTGTGACAGCAAAGACATTCTTGAGATCCAGGACGCCATCACGCGCCAACTGCTGATCAGTTTGAAGCTGCAGTTAAGCGGTGACGAAGAGAAGCGCGTCACGGCCCGCTACACTGAGAATGCCGAAGCCTATCAAGCTTATCTGGAGGGTCGCTATCACTGGAGCCGGTACACGAGAAAAGGCATCGAGAAGGCGATTACACACTTCAGGCATGCGATTGAGCTCGATCAGAACTATGCGTTGGCTTATGCAGCAATTGTAGATTGTTACCTCCGCCTGGCGACAAATTACCTGCCCCCGGAAGACGACATGCCCCGGTCAGCCATTGAGTCGGCTTCGGAAGTTGTCACTTACAACGAACCAGACCAGCGCGTAAAGCTGCGATTCGAGTGGGACTGGAAGGGTGCCGAGCGCGAACTCCGCCGCGCCAACGAGTTGAAGACCGATTACCCCTCCGCCCACCAATGGTACGCCGCATACCTCACAAGTCAGCAACTCTTCAAGGAAGCCTTCTCGGGGCGTCAGTCAACCAGTGCGTCCATAACGAGCGTGCACCCAGATTTGAAGTTTGCCTCGCAAATACCTTCCGTCCACCTTACATCCACAGAGGAAGTACAAATTCTATGTTCTGTTGCACGTGATCAGATAGCAATCGGTAATTTCGAAGCGGCGAATTTAATACTGCGCCGTTGGTCTGTGCGGGGGAAATGGCCGAAGCTTGACGCTCTGAACCCTTATGCAGCGGCCGATCTACTCTTCACGCTGGGGACGCTTTTGGGGTGCGTTGCTGGCACGAAAAAAATGATCCATGGTCATAGGCAAGCAGAAGCCTTCCTCAACGGATCGGTAGCGCTTTTCGAGCAACTCGGAATAAAGAGTCGTTCTGCTGAAGCTCGAGTGGAGTTAGGTCGTTGCTATTACAGACAAGGGCTTTTCGATCTCAGCCGGGAAACAATATCAGCGGCCTACTCTGAATTGCCTGATGAGGAGATGGAGGTAAGAACTCTTTGTCTGGTTATTTGGGGCTGCATTGAAAGGGATTCAGGACGTCTGAAAGATTCACTACTCAAACTCCGTGAAGCTACGAGTCTTGAGGTTACAGGACGTCTAAGGACGAACCGATGCTACAGCGATCTGGGTATCACTCTCAAAGAATTGGCCACCTCCGAGCACGACGATAGGTATTCGGACGAAGCAAGGCTTCATTTTGTGCGAGCCCTGTACGAATCAGAAGCTTTGGGCCATCACCGCTACGTCGCTACGGTCGAAAACAACCTGGGCTTTCTTTTGTTAAGTGTTGGTTCTCACGAGAAGTCAGAAAAACATCTCCTACGTTCCCGCAAATTATTTGAAGCTCTTTCCGATAGCATCCGCGAGGCCCAAGTCAACGAGACGCTAGCCCGCCTATATACCGAAACCGAGCGGTACGACCTCGCACAAGAAGTAATTGAAAGAGCCGTTGAAACATTAGAACTGACTGATGGTGAAGCATTTTTGGCTGAGGCCCTAACGACGGCAGGCGTCGTAGCTGCGCGGCAAGGGCGACATGGTGATGCGAAAAAGAGTTTCGAAGCGGCCTATAAGGTCGCAGAGAGGTGCGGTTATAACGAGGGAGCCGGACGTGCCTTGTTGCTCATATTGGAGGAATTGGGCGATCACGTGGAACAAGCGGAAAAGGCTCAAATGGCTGAAAAATTGAAAAGACTATTCGCTGCTACACAACAAACCGCGGTGCTGAATCGCGTGGAAAGGTCTATAGCAGAGATCGTTTTTCAATCAAAGAGTGATGATGCGGAGTAACCTCCATTACGAATTCGGCCCGTATCGACTCGATCCGAATGAGCGTCTGCTCACTCGTGCCGGCGACATCATCTCCCTACGCCAAAAGCTATCGAGATCCTGCTGATGCTGGTCGTGAATGCCGGACAGCTGACTTGGTGGTCGTGGTTTGGCTCCAGAAGTAATGCGGCTGTTTGTGATCGACGGGTCGAAGGCGCTGCGTTGGCCATCACAAATAACATGGGGTTCATCTTACTAAGTCTTGGATTTCATGTTAAGTCTTGGATTTCATGAGGACTCAGAAAAGCACCTCCTACGTGCTCGTAATTATTTGAGGCCGAGCACAAGTGAACGAAAGCCTTGCTCGCCTTCATTTAGAAACCAGACAATATGCTCTTGCACAAGAAGAGATTGAACAAGCCGTCAAGATTCTGCAACTAACGGATAATGAAGCATTACTCGCCGAGGCTACTAAAGGCGTTGTCGCCAACCGACTAGCACGTATAGCGATGCCCAAAGAAGCTTTGAGGCGCCTATAGAGTTGCCAAGCGGTGTGGTGACAACGAAGGAGTGGGCCGAGCTTTATTGGTTATGTTTGTGAAGGAATGGGGCTCGCTTACATCAAGCGGAGAAGAGCCACGTATCCGAAAATAAACAGCTTACTTGCAACTACTCAACAGACAGCGCTCCAAGTTCGCGTCGAAGGATCCATTGCAAGTCAGCTTTGAATAAAGAGAAGAAGGTGAAAGCAATAGGACAAACCTCCAACTCTAGTCCTCCGGAAAAATAAATCCATCTAAATTGTTTATCGCCTTGAGATTGATATGACAGACCTGATTTGTAGTAGTTGCCGAATGTAGCTTCATGGCCAAACCTTTCTGCGGCATGCAGGTTGCCCGCTTTAAATATAGGGGTTGGGTAATAGCTCCAAACACATCACCTTGATAGATCCTTGAACATACAAGAGGCATTTTGACCGAAGTTCTTCAAACTGACCACGTATTACCATGATGCAAGAACAGTCAAAAAAAGCTCAAGAATCCAAGTTTGATTCGAACTAACAGCCGAATTTAGTCGAGTCGTGGAAATGGTGCCGGTGCGCGTTGTTGAAATCATACCAGTCGCCGTGGTCGAGATCGTACCAGTTTTGGTGGTTGAAATGGTTCCGGTTCTGGTGGTTGATATTGTTCCTGTCTTCGCAAGGACGGGGGCCGATAAAGCCACAACCAACATTGTGGACCATACGATTGATTTAAGGTTCTTCATTGTCTTGCTCCTGATGGATTTGAAAAGTCAGGGGTATTAGTCGGCTCGAAGGTTTCACCTGCTGAGCTCTTCCTTTGGGCCGACGTTTTAACAAATAACTGATTTCGATTTGATACTTCTCAAAAGACGTGCCAAAGACGAGAAACCGTATAAGGCTAATCTAAACCTTGCAGTGCTTAAACTTAGACACAGACAGCACCTGAATCCGCTCGAATCACGTGATTGCGCGCTAATTGACTATTGACTACACAATCCGGGTGGTTCATAGAAAAAATATCAACTTTCTTCGGAAAACATCGCACTTAAACCGATCTTGCTTTGTCGAAGCCATGTATATGTGAGTGTCAGTGGATACTAGATATTCAAGCCTCTTTTTAGATGGGTGGTAACCGTGACTTTACTTAAAAACATGGGTCTGATGATGGGAACGACGGTGGGATCTTTGGGTGAGAGCGAGCGGGTTTTGGCGTGCTGTACGATCGCTCGCGAAAAAATTGAGATCGGAGATTACGAGGCGGGTTGCTCCATTCTGGCACCGTGGTGGAAACTGGGACAACGACCAAACCAAAAGGGCTTGGATCGTGTGGCGGCGGCAGAATTGCTTTTGACTACCGGCTCCCTGAGCGACGCAGTTGCGAGGGCTGAGCGGATTGTAGGTGGACAAAGGCTAGCCGAAGCGCTAATCAGCGGTGCGATCGCACTTTTCGAGCACTTGGGAGAAGAGACAAGAGCAGTTGAAGCTCGTATTGAACTCGGTTGTTGCTATTATCACCAAGGACTCTTCGAAATTGCTCATTCCACGTTGCGATCCTGCGTTGAAAGCCTCACGAATGAAGACTATGAATTACGCGCTGTGGCCCTGATCAGGCTAGCAATAGTGGAGCGCCACTCTGGTCGGCGTCATGAAGCGCTCGATCTACTTGAGCAAGTGTCTCCTATTGAAAAATTGATTAGTCCCTGGACGAAGGGTCGATTCCTGACGGAAATGGCCAATACGCTTAAAGAATTTGGCGTCGCAGAGAGCCGAAAGTCCTACTTCGACCGTGCTCTGACTCACTATCGAGAAGCCGGATTACAGTTCGAGCAAGTTGGAAACCTGAGGTATGCAGCGGCTGTTGAAAACAACCGCGGCTACCTCTTGCTCAGTCTGAAACGATTTGAAGAATCTAAGATTCATCTTGAGCGCGCCCGAACGCTGTTCAGCGGGTTAGGCGATAGCATTGGAGGTGCCCAAGTTGATGAAACATTGGCCCAACTCCATTTGGCTTCAAATAATTACGAGTTAGCGGAACATGCAATCGAACTGGCCGTGAACACATTCGAGGGCAGTGGCGAAGATGCTCTTTTAGCGGAGGCTCTTACTACGCAGGGTCTGATTCTCTGTCGTCTGGGGCGTAAGCAGGAAGCTAAACCGATTATTGAACGTGCCAGACGCGTCGCGGAACGCTGCGGGGATCGGGAAGGCGCGGGGCGGGCGTTGCTCATTCTCATCGAGGAGATGTGTGAGCAGCTAGCAGATGATGAGCGGCGCGAAATTGGCGCACAGGCCAACCAGTTGCTCGCAAACTCGCAGCAGCAGGCCACGCGTGAACGACTGCGCAAGTGCCTCGAAACCATCGCCGAAGCCCACACACGCTACGAAGCGCAACGCGAGCAGGAGATTCACGCGCAGAAAATGGCCGCTCTCGGAGAGCTTTCATTTGGCGTCGCACACAACGTCAATAACACCCTCACAGGAATCCTGGGGCGTGCGCAATTGATCCTCCGCAACAGCAACGACCCGGCAAAAATCGAGGCTGGACTCGAATTGATCATCAAGAGCGCTGAAGACGGCGCCCACATTATCCGTCGTATTCAGGACTTCGCACGCCAGCGCCCAAGCCGCGAATTTGAGGTTATTTCGGTAGCCGAACTCCTCAAGGATGCGTGCGAAATGACGCGCCCGCGCTGGGAAGCACGCTCCGAATTCGCCCCCATACGCTTCGCCCTGCACGGCGATTGCCAGGCTCACATCAAAGGCGATCCTGTCGAACTGCGCGAAGTGCTGGTCAACATGATCTACAACGCCATCGACGCTATGCCGTCCGGAGGCGAAGTGCGCGTTTCCACCCAGGAAACCCGCGAACGTGTCGTCGTCCACATTACCGACACCGGCACCGGCATGGGACCCGAAGTAAAGCAACGGCTCTTCGATCCATTCTTCACGACCAAGGGCAAGGCCGGCACAGGAATGGGCCTGGCTGTCAGCTTCGGTATCATCCGCCGCCACGAGGGCTCGATTGAAGTTGATAGCGAGCCAGGCCGCGGAACGACCTTCAAAATTTCACTTCCGAAAGTGGTGCCGGAGTTGCCGGAAGTCAATAATACTGACACCACAAACATCAGTGTTTCACCCTCCGATGATAAGGTCCGAGTGCTTGTGGTTGACGACGAGACGCACGTGCGCGAGGTCTTGATCGAAGCATTGGAAGCCGACGGCTGCGAAGTGGTATCAGCTCAAAGCGGCGAGATTGCCCTGGCCCTCTACGAGCAGTATGAAGGTAAGTTTGACGCTGTCTTTACTGACATCGGAATGCCTGACATGAATGGCTGGGAGTTGTGCACAGAAATCAGAGAGCGGTCCAAAACGATGCCGATCGCGATTATCAGCGGCTGGGCCGACGCGATCAGCGTTCAGACGAGAAACGCAGTAAAAGCGGACTGGGTGGTCGCCAAGCCGTTTGACATCAACAAGATCTCCAATATCGCGCAGGAGATCGCGCTGCGTAAGACGTCAAACTTAGTTAGGGTTTAAGCGCTTGCGCTTAGCTCGTGGCGTTCGAGTTTGAGGTAGAGACCACGACGAGTTAATCCGAGTTCGCGTGCAGCGCGTGAGATGTTTCCGTTATGACGTCGCAGGGCGTCGGATATCATTCTTCGTTCAACTTCTGCAAGCGCATCGGCAAGCGTTCCGGGGCCGGCACTCTGCAAACTCGACGAGGGCAGCGTCGCAATCGACACTGCCGCCGCCGCCGAAGGCGCTGTCGGAGATGACGTGCGTTTCAGCTCGGGCGAAAGATGCTCCGGCGTGATAATCGTTCCATCCTCAGCACGCGCCACTGTGCGCTGAATTTCATTGCAGAGTTGCCGCACGTTCCCCGGCCAATCACTCACCATTAACAAATCAACTGCCTGTGGCGTGATCTGTATGTCCTTGCGACCAAACTTCGCCGAATAATGGTTGACGTAGTAATTAACGATGGTCGGAATCTCAGATCGGCGTTCACGCAAAGGCGGCACTCGCAAGCGAATGACGTTCAGCCGGTAGTAAAGGTCCTCCCGAAAGCGACCTTGAGCAACCATATCTTCCAAGTCGGTATTGGTCGCTGCGATGATGCGCACATCAACCTTGCTCGGTCTCTGCTCGCCCAGCGGCTGAATCTCACCTTCCTGCAGGAACCGTAAAAGCTTTGGTTGAACATCCAGCGGTAAATCCCCGATTTCATCCAGGAACAATGTCCCTCCGGCCGCAGTTCGAATCACACCATGGGAATCATTGACCGCTCCCGTGAAAGCCCCGCGCCGGTAACCAAAGAGATAACCTTCTGACAACTCCTTAGGCACTGCCGTGCAGTTAAAAGGCACAAAGACTTTCGCGCGGCGAGACGATATCGCGTGGATCGCGCGCGCCACCAATTCTTTCCCCGTGCCAGACTCGCCTGTCACCAGTACAGTCACGTCCGACGAGCGAATCTTATGCACCTCTTCAACCAACTGCGTCATCGCCGGACTCGAGTGGATGAACCCCGGCATCAGACTGGTGCCCGTCAATTCATCGGCATGTTCACTAGTCCCACTCTTCTGAGCACCGGCTCGCAACGCACAAACATCCATTCCCAATTCCACGACCCGCAGAAGTGGTTCCAGAGCCACTCCCTTTGGCAACATCGAGCGATTGCGCGGCGCGAGGTACAACTTCGCCGGCGGCGCATTCGACGACTTCAGGAAGATCACTTCAGCATCGTGCTTACGGCAATAGCGGTTACGGGCCGCTTCATCCTCGATCGCGTCCAGTTCGACTGCGATCTTCACAGTTTCTGCGGCCGCGCAGCCCATGGCAATCAAAACCCTGGGTTCATTCCGCTCGCCGCGCTCAGTAATTATCACTCGCTCGGCGCCGGTTTCCTGACGCATGACCGCCGCGAGTTCGCGTAGCAAAAGTTCACGTGACGCAACCGCCTCCGCGAGACGCAACGTCAAAAGCTGCGTCAATGCAGATTGCTCCTGAATGCGTTGAGGAGTTGTACGAGCAAGATCTCTCAGCTCTTCCTCGGCGCGAGATAAATCGAGCCGTGCGCCTAAATCTCGAAACGTGTTCAACGCGCGGCTCAGATGTTCACCCGCGCGAGCAGGCAAGATGATCGCGTAAGCACGGCCCAACTCAAGATGCGCGCGAGCAGCACGATAACGATCGCCCAGCAGGTCGAATATCGAAACACTGCTACCGAAATGCTGCGCCGCGGCCGCGGCGTCGCCGTGCGCCATATTCAACATGCCGTTAAGGCGGTGGGCTTCACCGGTGAACCCCATGTCGGTAGCCGAGTCGGTGGTCTGGTCGCTCACGTGCTGCAATTCCTTGCCACACTCGTCCAACTCACCCGTCAGTAAATATGCCTCCGCAGCAATCAAGCGCGACTCGCAGATGCCCTGCCGGTCGCCAATGGTTTCCGCCAGCGTGAGTGCTTCCCTGGCCTTTGCTAATGCTTTTGCCGGATCGGCGATTGCCAAAAAGCAGCGGCCGAGCGTTCTCAATGCCTGAGCGGCATACCACCTGTTCCCGTTTTCAGTCGCGAGTGCGACGGCCCTACTTAGATAATCTTTAGCCTGGTCCAGGTCGCCGCGAAGCATGTGCAACTCGCCGAGCGAATCCAGGATCATTGGCACCTTTGCGCCACGCTGATCAACTTCTGTTGCGAGTGCAAGGGCTCGCTCGAGTGCTTCCTGGGCCCGGTCCCACTGTCCGATCAAAATCAGGTTGATGCCCAGATTGTTATACCCGTCAGCCGCATTCGCCTTGTGGTCGGTTCGTTCGTAGTAGGTGATTGCTTTCTTGAGGTGATCGATGCCTTCCTGCGGCCGTTTCAGAAACCAGCAACAGCCGGCCATGTTTGCGTAAGCCTTCCCGAGGGCATAAGCGGCCGGTCTATCACCAATGAGCTTGAGAGACTGTTCGAAGTTTTCCAGTGCCGATTCGTAATTACCTTCCTGAAGATCTGCCACGCCGATGCCGAAATATGATTCAGCCAGTCCTCGCCACTCACCATTCTGACGAAAACATTCCAGAGCCCGCTGAGCATAATCGCGCGCAATCGGGTATTCACTGATACTCCTGTAAGTGCGAGATAACGCTGCGTAAATATGTCCCAGATTCACCGCGCCGCTTTCCGCATAGTCGCGCAACGTCGCCTTAAGCATCGCGATCGCCTTGGGATGATCGCCGGTGTAGTTGTAGCCAAGACCTATCTGGACACGAAGATAACTGACAGTCTGATCATCGAGTTTTGTACGCGACTCAGGATCCTCATACATCGCAACAGCAGCGAGCGAGTCGCGATAATGGCCCTGTTGTTCGAGCGCGGTGGACAGCGCACACCTGGACAATGCGAGGATTGTAGGATTGTACCTAGCGTTAGAGATTAAGAGTGTAAGCCGGTCTTTGGCTTCGGTGGAGAGACCCTGGTCCAGCAACGAACGCACTTCGTCCAGATCACGGGTCAACGACTCAGCGGTAGGCTTCGCTCGCGAGCGAATTCTCACCCGAGCATCAGCGAGATCGACCACACCTCGCTCTGTAGGGGGCTTTTGCTGGTCACGGCCGAGCAGGTCGTGACCGACACGTTTATCCATTTAGTACCTATAAAAGATCAATCGACCTGACTTTTCATGATGCTTGGGTGGGAGGGACCGCCTCAAAACTATTCCGACGACAGTTTTGCCGCGCAAACGTGTTATGCGTGGAGAATTTAACACATGAGTCAAAAATCGTACAGGTTCTTCCGTACAAAACTCAGGAATTTTTAGACTCGGTCCAACTGCCGATTTAGCCGCCGAGACCCGCCCACGAAATTAAGTTATCAAAACACACAGGTTACGCGGCAATTTAACCGTTTGCGCACCTTGACACCCCTAAAGTCGGTCGCTATCATTTCCGTTTCCGTTCGCAGCGCGGAACTTCGCCTAGGGTTATATGTTTGAGTCGCTCTCGGACAAATTAAAACGCACGCTAAAGAATTTGCGGGGCGAGGGCGTGCTGACGAAGGAGCACGTCGATGCTGCGCTACGCGAGATCCGTCTGGCGCTCTTAGAGGCGGACGTCAACTATAAAGTCGCCAAAGACTTTATCGCTTCTGTTCAGCGGAAGGCTGAAGGGCAGCAGGTTTGGCAGGAACTCAAGCCGTCAGAGCAAGTCGTCAAAATAGTGTTTGACGAACTGGTCGAGTTGCTCGGAGGCCAATCGTCACGGCTCGTCTTTACGAAACAGCTACCAAACACGGTGATGGTGGTTGGCCTGCAAGGTTCCGGCAAAACCACGTCCACGGGAAAGATCGCGCGTTGGCTGGCTGCAAATCAGGATCGAAAGCCATTACTGCTTTCTGTAGACGTTTACCGGCCGGCCGCACGCGAGCAGTTGAAAGTTATCGCGAAAGCGACCGGCCAACAGATCTTTGAAGATCCACAAACGAACGATCCGCTCACGCTCGTGCGCGAAGCGCAGAAGCACGCGCAGCAAACCGGTTTCGATACGTTGCTGATCGACACGGCAGGCCGCCTGCACATCGACGATGAATTGATGGAGGAACTGGTCAGCATCAAGAGGGAAACGCATCCGGTTGAAATACTCTTCGTTGCCGACGCAATGACGGGCCAGGACGCCGTTCGCTCCGCGGAAGAATTCCACCGGCGCGTGGGAATCACAGGCGTGATCCTGACGAAGATGGACGGCGACGCTCGCGGCGGCGCTGCACTTTCGATTAAACAGGTCACCGGACAACCCGTGAAGTTTGTCGGCGTAGGCGAACGTTACGATGCGCTCGAGCCTTTTTATCCTGACCGCGTGGCCCAGCGAATTCTCGGAATGGGCGACGTTTTATCGCTCATCGAAGAAGTACAGGCGAAAGTCGATCAGGACGAGGCGGAAGAGCAGCTCAAGAAACTACAGAAGAACGAGTTCACGCTAGACGACTTTCGTTCGCAGTTGCGCCAGGTTAAAAAGCTCGGCTCTTTCTCAAAGATAATGAAGCTGCTGCCGGACCAGCTTCTCGGCGGTATCGGAATGCCGCAGTTGGATGACGAGCAATCGAAGATGATGGAGCAGGAGCTGAAGCGCACCGAAGCCATCATCGATTCGATGACCTGGGAGGAGCGCAACGATCATCGCATCTTGAATGCGAATCGCCGGCGGCGCATCGCTCGCGGATCGGGAACGTCAGTAGCGAGCGTGAACCAGCTCATCAAGCAGTATGTAGAGATGCGGCAGATGATGCGGCAGCTTTCCAGTTCCGGACTGTTTGGCGGCGGCGGGTTGAAAAGCAAGATGTTGCGGAAGATGACGGGCATGCCGGATATGGCCGGTTTCGCCGGGGAACCGGGAGAGATGCCCTCCTTACCGGCTGGGCCATCAAAAAAGAAGTTGAAGAAGAAACGAAAGAAGCGAAGAAGGTAATCCACAGATTACACAGATTGAAGGAGAAACGAATTGCTAGCGATTAAGTTAATGCGCACTGGTGCGAAGAAGAGTCCGTCTTATCGCGTGGTAGTCAAAGAGAAGCAGTCAAAACGCGACGGGGCTTATCTGGAGAACCTGGGCACATACAATCCCACGCGAAATCCGGCGGAGATCAAACTCAACTTGAGCCGAGTCAACTACTGGATCGAGAAGGGTGCGCAACCCACTGATACCGTGAGCCGGCTAATCAAGGCCAGCGCGAAAGCTGAACAGGCTGCGGCCGCCAGCGCGCAGTCGTAACAATCATGCGAGACGCAATTGAGATGATCGTCAAATCGTTGGTTGACGATAGCGACAACGTGGACATTCGCGAGATCGAGCAGCGCAATGGAGCCACTCTCATCGAAGTGCGTGTCGCGCCGAACGACGTCGGAAAGATTATCGGCAAGCAGGGGAAAACGATACGCGCTTTGCGATCACTGGCCCGCATCGCGGGAGCAAAGAAGAACCGTCGTTATCTCCTGGAAATCGTCGAGTGATTCAGATGAACGACGCGGGCTCGAGTGAATTGGTGATCATCGCTCGGGCAGTGAAACCGCGCGGCCTCAAGGGCGAGATCGTTGCGGAGCTTTTGACAGACTTTCCTGAACGTTTTGAGGACGTTGACGAATTAGTGCTTGTTTCGCCAGGTGGCGAACGAGCCGTAGGGCAGCTCGAAAGTTACTGGTTTCAAAATGATCGAGTGGTTTTGAAACTGGCTGACTACGACGACGTTGAAGCGGCCAAACAATTGGTCGGGTTTGAATTCGCTGTTCCGGAATCTGAGCGTGTCACTCTTCCTTCCGATCATTATTACGATTGGGAATTGGAAGGATGCACCGTAAAAGCCGGCAATGAAAGTATCGGCAAAGTTCAGTCAGTGATTAAGACAGGTGGCACCGAGATCCTGTTGGTCGCCGACGAGAACGGCAAGGAACGTTTGATACCTTTGGTTGATTCTATCGTTATCGCGATAGACGCGACAGCCAAAACAATCGTAGTCGATCCACCCGAAGGGCTGTTAGATCTTTGATTACTAAAAGGGATGTTGCGCTTCGATATCATCACAATCTTTCCTGAGTTCTTTCGCGAGACAATAGATTGTGGGATTTTGAGGCGGGCTCGCAATGCTGGACTAGTCGAAGTTAAGGCCCACGATCTACGACAGTGGACCACTGACAAGCACCATGTTGTAGACGATCGGCCATTCGGTGGCGGCGATGGGATGATTCTCAAGCCTGAGCCGATCTTTGCCGGTGTTGAAGCATTAACTGGAGCTTCGCGAAAAGAGGATCTTCCATCAGCCACGCGAGTGATGTTGTTATCGGCGCAGGGGCAGGTTTTTTCGCAATCCCTGGCCCAGGAGATTTCACGAAACACATCCCACGTCGTTCTTCTTTGTGGACGCTACGAAGGAGTCGATGAAAGAGTAGCTGAGGCGCTGGTCACTGACGAGATCTCGATCGGCGACTATGTGCTGTCCGGCGGTGAGCCAGCCGCGCTGGTGGTGATCGACGCCGTTGTCCGATTGCTGCCCGGGGCGCTTGGCAGCGAGACTTCAGCGGTATTCGAGTCGTTCTCAGACGGTTTGCTGGACCACCCGCAGTACACGCGTCCGCCGGATTTCAAAGGCATGAAAGTTCCGGAAGTATTATTGAGCGGGAACCACGCTGAGATCGAGCGTTGGCGTAAGGAAGCCGCGATGGAGAAAACACGGCGTAAGCGGCCTGACCTGCTGAAATGAATTAATAAGGAGCATCGAGAAATGAATCGATTGGACAAAATTGAAGACAGCCAACTGCGTAATAATATTCCACAGTTTCAGCCAGGCGATACGGTCCGTGTGCATGTGCGGATTAAGGAATCTGAGACCAAAGAGAGACTGCAGGCTTTTGAAGGCGTCGTGATCGCCCGCAAACATGGCGGCGCGCGCGAAACCATCACCGTGCGAAAGACGAGCTTTGGCGTCGGCGTCGAAAGAATCTTTCCACTGCACGCAACGATCATCGACCACATCGATTTGGTAAAAAGAGGTCGCGTCAGAAGAGCCAAGCTCTACTATCTACGTGGACTTCGAGGTAAGGCCGCACGCATCCGTGAGCGCGATACCCGCGGCCATCAAGGCGACGACAATCAGGCTTCGGCAGCAGCCAAGAAATAGTTACAGGATTAACAGAATTGACAGGATTGAATTCTCATCATGAAAATCCTGAAAACCCTGTCAATCGCGCCCTGCGAATAGCGATCGATGCTCATGCTGTCGGCACAAAGCTCGGGGGCAATGAAAGTTACGCCATAAACCTCATCGAAGCGTTGGCCCAGATCGACAGCGTCAACGACTACACTATCTACGTCACTACCGACGAGGCCCGCAATCGCTTCCATCAGCGTTGGCCCAATTTCAAAGTTCGCTCAACTCTTCCGCACACGCCGCTGATCAGAATTCCGCTCACGCTCAGCGCCGAGCTCAGAAAACATCCCGTCGATGTCCTGCACGTTCAGTTTACAGCCCCACCTTTTTGCCCCTGTCCCGTGGTCGTCAGTATTCATGATCTGTCATTTGAACACTTGCCCCAGACTTTCAATCGTCGCAGTCGAACGCAACTGCGACTCACAGTGCGGCATTCTGCCCGGCGAGCTGCCCGGATTCTTTCGCTCTCCGAACACACACGTCGCGATATCATGGAAACGTACGGCATCGAACGAGAACGTATTGAGGCCATTCCTCTCGCGGCGCCGAAACATTTCGCACCTGTCGAAGACAACAGGGAACTTCAACGTGTGCGACATACTTACGGAATAGACGGTGATTACATCTTGTCTGTTGGTTCTATTCAGCCTCGTAAAAACCTGGCCCGACTAATTAAAGCTTACGCTTCGTTGCGAGGCGACTATTCAGCGGATAAGCTGCCAAAACTTGTGCTCGCCGGAAAGTGCGCCTGGCTTTATGACGAAACCTTGCGCGCGCTCGAAGAATCCGGCATAAAAAATTTAATTGTTTTAACCGGATACGTACCCGAATCAGACTTGCCCGCACTGTATACTGGGGCGCTTTGTTTCGTTTACCCGTCTTACTTCGAAGGCTTCGGATTACCACCGCTCGAGGCGATGAAGTGTGGCGCGCCGGTGGTTGTCGGCAACAGGACCAGCTTGCCGGAAGTTGTTGGTGACGCAGCGTTGACCGTCGATCCTTTCGACATAAACGCGATCGCGAAAGCAATCAAACTACTGATGGACGACTCGCAACTTCGTGCGGAGTTGAGCGTGAAAGGGCAAAAAAGAGCCGCGGCTTTTGATTGGCGAGAAACTGCGCGCCGAACGCTGATGGTCTACGAAGAGGCAGCAAGGCTCACTCGTTAGGTATATGCGGATCGCTATTCTGGGAACGCGAGGAATTCCGGCCAGCTACGGCGGCTTCGAAACCTTCGCAGAACATCTTGCGACACGTCTCGTGGCCCGCGGCCATGAAGTCACCGTGTATTGCCGCGCTCACTATGTTTCACCGAGACAGTTGGAATATCACGGCGTCAAACTCCAGGTTCTCCCAACCATCAGGCACAAGTATTTCGACACGGTCGTACACACCTTCTTGTCGGCCATCCACGCCGTCTCGGGACGCTTCGACGCCGCATTGATCTGTAATTGCGCCAACGCTCCCTTCAGTCCGATCCTGCGGCTTACGGGAACACCGGTGGCGATCAATGTCGATGGGCTGGAACACAAACGGAAGAAATGGGGCTGGTTGGGCCGGCGCTATTACCGGTTAGCCGAGTACCTGTCAACACTGTTACCTAATGAAATGGTGACTGACGCACAAGTCATTCAGGATTACTACCTCGCGCGCCACCAAACCCCGTCAACAATGATTGCCTACGGCAGTGAGATCGAACGCCGCCCGGATCGCGCGGCAGTGCGCAAGTGGCGAGTGGAGCCGAACAGATACGTTCTGTACGTATCGCGGCTTGAACCTGAAAACAACGCTCACCTGGTGATCGAAGCGTTTAAGAAAGTCAGGACTGCTTACCGCCTCCTGATCGTCGGCGATGCGCCTTATGCCGAACACTACATCAACAGTTTGAAAGCACAGGCTCGCGGCGACAAGAGAATCATCTTCACTGGCTTCGTGTTTGGGCAGGATTACCGGGCGCTCCAGCAAAACGCGTATTGTTACATTCACGCCACCGAAGTAGGCGGCACGCATCCGGCCCTCCTCGAGGCGATGGGTTATGGAAACTGCGTGCTCACTCTCGCCACACCGGAAAACATCGAGGTAGTTGGTGAAGCCGGCGTTCCGTACATCGACGAATTCGATCTGGCCGAGAAGTTACAAAGAGTTTTGCGCGACGGATCGTTGGTCCAGGCTTTCAGAAACCGTGCGCAGCAACGAATTCAGAGTCACTATGATTGGAACACTGTAGTTGACCAGTATGAGCAGCTCTTTGCTCGCATGAGTGGCCGGGCGTTTGAATCTGAGCCGGCGATAGCCGCCCAATCTGAGACAGCCGAAGTAATTCACAAATAGTTTGGGTAAACAGAGAGAGAGAGGCGCCCCGCCAATTCAAGAACTGGCGAGGCGAAGCGTTACGGGCAGGTGTCGGGTAAATCAGGGTGGCTGTGCAAAGCATGAGAATCGCCAAAAACTCACGATTCATTCCGGCGGCGCGTTAGCGGGTAATGATAAGGCCGTATAAATTAAGGCCAACGCACTAGCTAATCTCTGCACCCACAGCAATCCAAAAAGCAGTTCAACAAACCTTGCGATTTCGTTGTTGTGCGAAATTATACGATTGAACTGTGACCTGTCAAGCACAAAGTTAACGATTTTGAAAAATTCTCGTGACAAATAGATTGGCGGGATCAGATTGGAAAAGCGCTCAGTTCCCTGAACGGGTCTGATTGAGCCGGTACGCTTGCCGCCGGACGGCCTCAGAAACATTTCGGTTCTGAGTCAGCGCTTGCAGGTCCTTGGTGCGAATCCTCGGCAAAATGTTTATTACCGTGGGGATTGGGCTACGCGGGTTTCGTGCGAGGTTGTGAATGATCGGATAGGAACGCGCCCAACTGCGGTTGAGAGCGATGATGCGCAGCACTTCGTCTGAAACAGTCCTCATTGCTGAGATATTCTCGATTTCCTGTTCCGTGATCCGCGGATTGTTGACTACGGCAGCGCAGACCACCTTGTTTGAATCGCGGATCAGAATGCTGCGAGCTTCACGGTCCCCTTTCATCGCGAGTTTCATCCTGTCCCTGGTATTCATGAACATTATCCGTCGAATCAGCGAAACTCTCTCAGTACTGACGCTCCCGGCCTCAAGACGTTCGCCCTCGATGACGCGCTGCACGTTGGCGGAGACTTCCGCGGCACTTTCAGAAACCAGTTCTTCATAACGTTCAGCCGGGAGCCAAGCGTCATCGAGGTCAGCGTCAGATACCTCGATATGCTCGGCTATCAACCATGCATCATCCAGGCTCAGATCTCCGGCTACCGTGGTCAGCTCTGCCGCTTCGAAAAATTCCGCGGCAGCCGTCTGGCCGCGTGCTCTGAGTTCGTCTGCAATCTGGCGCGCGCCACGCTCTTTCTCAAAAAACTCTTTGCGCGTTTCGCGGGCACGTCTTTCAGCTTCACCACCGCACGCGGGATTGCGCAAGATAGCATCGATGATCTCAGGACAACGAACCAGTCGCTGCTGGTTAATTGTGAGGAGTTCCAAAAGCGAGCCGTGCGGCGTCGCGGCAGCTAACTTTGCGAGAGCCTGGCCGGGAGTTCGTGTATTGAGAATCGTTGCTTCGTAGACTTCCTGTTTGCCTTCGGTTTGAGTCGCCAGGTACGCCAGGACGTTTGGAGCAGTGTCGGGCGCTGTGGCTGCGATCAAGAGATCTTCCGGCGTTTCTGCTTTCAGCGTCTCACTTGCTGCCGCGGCAATTTGAGGATCGTCGCTGCCGGTGAGGGCAACAAGAACTTCCAACAGATCACTCTGTTGCAGTGGCAACATTCCACGCGCGGCTGCCAGGCGAGCAGGTTGCGGAGCGCTGCCACTGATGATGGCTTGAACGACTGGATTGGTGGATGTGATCTCGGAGCTCAAGGGAGGACGTTTTTAACTAGTGCCTAATTTTGAGTTTTTTCTCTGCGGTCCTCAGCGTATCTCTGCGGCCTCTGCGTTGAAATAGCCTTTAACGCAGAGAACGCCGAGATACGCAGAGGACCGCAGAGAAAACCTGTGTTTTTCGGTCTACAGCCTTATGACCTATTGATTGTCAGGCCGCGATTCCGTGGCACTTCTTATACTTCTTGCCCGATCCGCATGGGCAAGGCTCGTTGCGCCCGACTTTCGGCTGATCTCTCACCACGGTTTTTATCTTGCCGTCTTCTTCTCCAGCGGGCGCCGCACCCTGATTCGGTCCGGTAAATCTCAATGCCGCAGGACGCCGCGCCATACGTCGCTGCTGCAAACTTTCCGGCGCCTGTTCGGAAACGACCTGCAAGTTGAACAACGATCGAATAGTCGTGGTGTCGATTCGATCCAGCATCTCCTGGAATAGATCGAAACTCTGCTTCTTGTATTCGACGAGTGGATCCTTCTGTCCATAGCCGACCAGGCCGATTCCCTGTTTGAGGTGATCGAGCGATAGCAGGTGATCTTTCCATTGCGCGTCGATGATATTGAGCATGATGATACGCTCATACGTGCGCATCGCTTCCGGACCAATCTGCTCTTCCTTGCCTTCGTACTTGACCTTGAGACGCTCCCAAATCGCATCGACCACTTCCTGCGAGCTCATGTTTGGAATGTCGAGCCGCTCACTATCCGCGTCGAAATCGTAGATGGTCTTGATCTGGATCTTGTAGTTCTCGACATCCCAGTCGTCCGGCGACACGTCGGGATTGAGATACTGCCTCGTGATATCCGATAACAGGTCGTAAGCAACACCCGACGACGGCGGATCACCCATCAGGTATTCGCGCTGATCCGGTTCTTCCATCAGTTGGCGACGCAGACCGTAGATCGTCTCGCGCTGCTTGTTCATGACGTCGTCGTATTCAAGCAGGTGTTTGCGAGCTTCGAAGTTTCTGCCTTCAACTGACTTCTGCGCGGCCGCGATTCGCTTCGACACCATCTTCGACTCGATCGCGACCCCTTGCTCCATTCCCAGACGTTGCATCAGCGCCTTTACCTTATCGCCGGCAAAGATTCGCATCAGATCGTCTTCGAGAGACAGGAAAAACCTCGAGGATCCGGGGTCGCCCTGACGTCCGGCGCGTCCACGAAGCTGATTGTCGATGCGCCGCGATTCGTGACGTTCGGTGCCGATGATGTGCAGGCCGCCGAGCGACACTACTTCCTTATGCTCGTCCTCGACGATGCGTTTCGACCGCGCCAGCGCGGCACTCCATTGCTCGTCTGTTGCTTCGTCAGGATCGATCTCATCCTTCTTCAAAAACTCGCGCGCCATGAAATCGGGATTGCCGCCTAGCAGAATGTCTGTACCGCGGCCGGCCATGTTGGTCGCGATTGTCACCGAGCCTTTGCGGCCGGCCTGCGCGACGATCTCCGCCTCGCGCTCGTGATACTTCGCGTTCAGCACGTTATGCGGGACCTTTTCTTTCAACAGCCGACGCGCGATCAATTCCGAGTTTTCCACCGAAACAGTACCGACCAGCGCCGGCTGTCCTTTCGTGTGACACTCCTTGATCTCATCGATCACCGCATCCCATTTCTCAGGCAACGTGCGATAGATCACGTCCGAAGCGTCGATACGAACCATCGGCATGTGCGTCGGGATAACGATCACGTCGAGTTTGTATGTGGAAGCAAACTCCGCCGCTTCCGTTTCGGCGGTACCAGTCATGCCTGACAGCTTTTCGTAAAGACGAAAGTAATTTTGCAACGTGATCGTGGCGAGCGTCTGATTCTCTTTCTCGATCTCGACGCCTTCCTTGGCTTCCACAGCCTGGTGCAAACCGTCTGACCAGCGACGACCTTTCATCAAGCGTCCGGTGAAGTCATCGACAATGATCACCTCGCCATCCTGCACCACGTATTGATGGTCCAACTTGTACAACGTGTGCGCTTTCAAAGCCTGTTCGACGCAGTGGAGCAGCTCCATGTTCGAAGGATCGTAAAGATTGCCAACGCCAAGCAAACGTTCCGCTTTATCGACACCTTCTTCGGTGAGCACCGCTGTGTGTGCTTTTTCATCGACTACATAGTCGCCGGTCTTTTTGCCGTCGATGTCCTCGCCTTTTTTCAGATGTGGAATGATCGCGTCGGCATTCTTGTACTTGTCAGTGGCTTCGTCGGAAGGTCCTGAGATGATCAACGGCGTACGAGCTTCGTCGATCAGGATCGAGTCAACCTCGTCAACGACTGCGAAGTAGTGACCACGCTGCACACACGTTGCGAGGTCAAACTTCATATTGTCGCGCAGGTAGTCAAAACCAAACTCGTTGTTAGTTCCGTAGGTGATATCCGCAGCGTAGGCAGCCTGCCGCTCGAAGTCGTCCATGTCGTTCTGGATGCAACCGACTTCCAGGCCGAGGAACCGGTGTATCTGGCCCATCCACTCCGCGTCGCGCGAAGCGAGGTAATCGTTGACGGTAACAACGTGAACGCCGCCACGACCGGTGAGCGCATTCAAATACGCAGGCAACGTAGCAACCAGCGTCTTACCTTCACCTGTTCGCATCTCGGCGATCTTGCCCTGATGGAGAACAATGCCGCCGATCAACTGCACGTCGAAGTGGCGCATTCCGGTGGTGCGTACGCTTGCCTCCCTGACGACAGCAAACGCCTCCGGCAGGATCTCGTCCAGAGCAGCACGTTCGAGTCGCTTTCGCTCTTCCTTGTCAGTCGTGTCTCCGACTGCCTGCTTAACCTGCTCTTTGAAACGAGCGGTGCGCGCGCGCAACTCTTCGTCGGAAAGCGCCTTCACCGACGGTTCGAGCAAGTTGATCTTCTCCACCAGCGGCTGGATCGATTTCAAAAACCGCTGATTGCTGCTGCCAAAAACTTTCGTTAGAAACTTATCGAAACTCATCTCTAATAAATTACTCCAAATATTGCCACGGATGAAAATCTGTGGCTCAAACTCCCGGCTCCAACTGCTTCTTGATCATGTCCACCACGCTCTGCCGCGGCATCGAGAAGTTAACTACGACCTTCTTGCCGTCCGGAGTCGCATTTGTATTCTTCATCAATACTTCTTCATCTTTTCCCGCTCTCGACCAGGCGCCGAGATAGAGAAAGTTATTAAGCGTCTTTGCGAGAGACTGAGCACTTTCTGGTGACGTCGCCTCTGATTCCACTGACGCCAGCACTTCTTTGTCACCCTGCTTAACCGTGATCTTGACCTTCGCTCCCGGATTATCTTTGCTGATCGGCTTGAGGTATATAAGCAACCCGCTATCGTTCAACGCTGCTACCATGTTACGGAACAGATCTACCAGGTTCTCGTCGCCCTCTTTCTTCGTGACTTGCGCGTTCTTCAGTTTTCCCTGTTCGTCCAACTCCGCTTCGATCACCATCTCAAAAGGCTTATCCAAATCCAGCTTGCCCTGGTTCTTCAAGTTGCTCGCATAGGCGGCAAAATCCTTCAGGGCCTTCTTGTTGATCTGATTCTCTTCCGGTAAAGGCACATTGTTTTGCGCCGCCGTTTTCTCGAGCTGCTTCTGTGCTTCTTCGGGTGTCAGTGGTGAACTCGACGGTGAACTCGACGCCTGGGCGATCGGTGACGGCGATGCCGAAGGAGCAAGACTCGCCGTTGGAGAAGGACTCGGTTCCGGAGTCGGCGAAGGAGATGTTTCAGGCTGAACGTTCTTCGCGGAGCTTGCCTGCGAGATTATTTTTGCAGCAAAGGGATCCGGTGTGGGCTGTGGGGGAACTTCAGCGGCTACTTGACCATTAGCGGTAAAGTAACCATCAGGGTAGTGAAATTTCTCCAACTGAACCAACTGCACGTCGTCGCCTATTTGAGTTCGCTCGTATGGTCTGTCTACGATTTTGGTACTGGCAATCAAGGCGGCGATATTGAGCGTGTCACGAAAAGCGGGAACGTAAACCACCATCCACACAAGCACGAGATGCAGGACGAGCGACGCGCCGGCGAGCTTCGTCAAAACCTGCCACCGCGGCTCGCGATTAACCTCAAATCTTTCGAATAACTCAGTCATCCTGCAAATCTCAACCCTGCCTTAGACGCCATTGTAACCCTCCGGGTTCGCGTTGGCACTTCGCAGGCTATGACTACGAAGTTAGAATGGCTTTCGTTGCGCCGAAATAGTCGAAAAGTTTGGGATAAACGAAAGCCCCGCAGACGACGTGGCCCGGAAAGATCCGAGCCAAAACTCGACGCCAGGCCGATTCCATCCCCATCTAGAGACGTCAAACGACTACTCGAAGGCATCGGCACACCGCGTCCAACCCCGTTCAAACCCGATCCCTTTCAAACAGAGGCCCTCGCAGCTTTGGAGTACGAAGACGTGCTCGTGACGGCGCCGACAGGCAGCGGCAAGACGTGGATCGCGCGTGAGGAAATCCGGCGGTTGTTGGATAGTGGGCGTCGCGCCTGGTACACCTCGCCTTTGAAGGCGCTCACGAATTCCAAGTACCAGGAGTTTATGGATGAGTTTGGCGCCGGGCGAGTCGGAATACTGACCGGCGACAGAAAAGAAAACTCAGACGCTCCGCTCATCGTCGGCACGACAGAGATCTACCGCAATCAACTTTTCGACTCGTTGCGAGGTGGCAGTGAAGTCAGTGCCGACCTGGTGGTGCTCGACGAAGCACATTATCTCGCCGACGAGGAGCGCGGGCATGTTTGGGAAGAAGCAATCATCCTCACGCCGCCGCGGATCCGGCTGTTGCTGCTCTCCGCCACTATCGGCAATGCGTATGAGTTTGCGGTGTGGCTCGAAGAGATTCGAGATGTGCGCTGCGGAGTCATCACCGGTCCGGGAAAGCGGCCGGTGCCTTTGCGCTCCGCGATGTTGCTACCGGATAAGCGTTTGCTGCCATTGCTGAACCATAAGCCGCGGATGAACGCGGATGAACGCGGATTAGATCCGCGTTCATCCGCGTTCGTCCGCGGCGAAAATTTTGACAAGGTTCGCATGCCTGAGATGCCGTCAGCCACGTTGCTCACGGCGCTTGATGGTTACAACTTACTTCCGGCCATCGTTTTCCTGCCGACGCGGCGCCGCTGCGATCAGGCGGCGTCGGAAGCAGCACTCGCGCGTCGCGATCCAAATGATAAACGTCGTGAAGCGCGGCGCGACTTCATGCGCGCTTTTGTCGAACAACACGAGGAAGTACGTGGTCACCGGCATTGGGACACGATCATTCGCGGCGGTGTTGCGTCGCACCATGCCGGTCATATTCCCGCCTGGAAACTCGTCATTGAGAAACTGATGAGCGCCGGTTTACTCGATGCGATCTTTGCGACTGCGACAGTCGCCGCCGGCGTGGACTTTCCCGCGCGCACCGTGGTGTTGACCGGTGCTGACGCACGAACCGGAAGTGGCTGGCGTCCATTATCTGCTTCAGAGCTTCAGCAGATGACCGGGCGCGCTGGTCGTCGTGGCCGAGATAATGTCGGTTTCGTCGTCGCCGCGCCGGGACTGCACCAGGACCCACAGCGCATCGCACAACTTCTCACAGCCCCACCCGATCCGCTGATCAGTCAATTCCGCGCCACCTACACGACGCTTTTGAATCTTCTCGACGCCTACGGAAATTTCGCATCCGTTCGCGAGATCGCCGCGCGCAGCTTTGCTTATCGCGATTCGGCCCATCAGATTGTGCAACTGGAACGAAGTCGAAACGAAAGCGAGCAGAAGATCGAGCAGGCGCTGAAAGAAGCTGGTTGCGACATGCCGATTTCCGTTGTGCTCGGCCTGGAGCGCCTCGTCGGCGCTCGCGCACGCTTGCAGGAAGCAAAACCGCAGACACGCGCCGAGGTCTTTCATCGCTGGCTTAACGAAGTTGTGAAACCGGGTCGCGTGGTTGGTGTCGGTCGCGCCAGTCGCAGGTTGGTGATGGTGACTGAAAAGCGAGACGGCGGCATCCGTGGTCTTCGTGAAGACGGCAGCTATGCGAGTTTTCCGCAGGAACGAATCGGACGTGTTTATTCACCCGTCTACCGGCTGCGCGAGCAAGACATCGAAAGCGCGTTTGAAGAGATTCGCGAACGCGGCAAAGAACTCGCGTTGATCGAGCCGAGGCTCCGCGACGCCTACGCCGAAGAGACGGACGCGCTGAAGATTATCGACGACACCATCGAAAACCTGCTGCCACAAGGCGCCAACACACAGCGGTGCACGGAAGTCGTCTGGCAACTACACACCGCGGCCGAAGATCTTCAACGCGCCACGCGGCGGATCGATGCGCTGCGTGAAGAAGTTTGGCTGCCGTTTCAACAACGCGCAAAGGTGCTCGCTATATTTGGCTATCTTGATTACGAAGCGGAAAAGGTGACTGAACGCGGGCGCTGGCTGGCGGATCTGCACATCGATCGGCCGTTGCTCGTCGGCGAAGCATTGGAAAGCAAGTTGTTCAACTCACTCGAGCCAAAACAGCTCGCAGCGATCATGGCCGCACTAACCGCCGACGAAGATCGCGACTACGGTGAACTCGAACTCGACGACGACCTCGTGACTTCACTCGCGCGTTTCGAAGACATCGGATTCAAAGTCTCCGCCGAAGAATGGAAACACGGTCTCGAGCCGGCACCGGAACTAAACTTTTCCGCCGCGGGCGCCGCGGTCCGTTGGGCCAACGGCATGGAGTGGTCGCAGATCGTCAGTGAGACTCGCGCTGAAGAAGGCGACCTGTTTCGAATGTTTTCCCGAACCGGTGAAGCGCTCTTGCAGATCGCGGGCTTGCGTCGCAGCCATCCGGACGCCGCGCAAATGGCAGCGGCAGTTGCTGAGTTGGTTTTGCGCGAGCCGATTCGATAGGATTAGACCATTCATATTTCAAATCAGAGGAGAGGAATCTTTTTTATGTCAACTTCCGCAGCCCAGCAACCGTCCCCCCAACTATTCTTTCAGACAATTAACGCGCATCAACGCACCGAAGCGTTGAAAGCCGCGATCGAGCTCGAAGTGTTCACTGCAATCGGCGAAGGCAACTCCACTGCCGCGCAGATCGCAAAGCGTTGCCAGACTTCCGAAAAAGGAATGCGCGTTCTTTGCGACTTCCTGACGATCATGGGAATGCTTACCAAGCAGGGGGATCGTTATGCCCTGACGCTCGACTCCGCGACTTTTCTCGACAAGCGTTCTCCTGCTTATGTCGGTGGCGCGACCGAGTTCCTGTGTTCGCCGATGCTGACCGAGGGCACGAAGAACTTTACTGAAGCAGTGCGCAGGGGCGGGACGGCCATGGAGAACGAAGGCACTATGGATCCGGAACACCCGCTCTGGGTGAAGTTCGCGCGCGGCATGGCGCCGCTGATGATGATGCCGGCGCAGATGATCGCGAAACTCGTTGATCCCAACGCTGACCGCAAGCTGAAAATCCTTGATATCGCTGCCGGACATGGGATGTTCGGTATCTCGTTCGCCACAAACAACAAGCAAGCCGAAATCACTGCGGTTGACTGGAAAGCGGTGTTGGAAGTGGCGAAAGAGAATGCGCAGAAGGCTGGAGTGTCAGACAGGTATCGCACGATCGAAGGGAGTGCTTTCGATGTCGATTTCGGCTCTGGATACGACCTGGTCCTGTTGACTAATTTCCTGCATCACTTCGATCCGCCGACTAACGAGACGTTGCTGCGCAAGGTGCGGGCAGCACTGGCGGATGGTGGTCGCGCAGTAACGCTGGAGTTTGTGCCTAATGAAGATCGCGTGACGCCGCCCGATACCGCCGGGTTCAGCGTGATGATGCTCACGGGCACGCCCAGCGGCGATGCGTACACCTTTTCTGAACTGGAGCGAATGTTCGCGAACGCGGGATTCTCGCGCAGCACGATCCATCCTCTGCCACCGACGATTCAACAGGTAGTCATCTCAGAGAAGTAATTGTAGGGCGGCCCTCCGTGGCCGCCCGTCGATCGAGGTCACGCAAACACGGGCGG
>Ga0065712_10000128_pt1 | contig 121732 bp, 60 predicted proteins | sample MisRhiReplicate1_FD_59099 | JGI IMG/M metagenome (GOLD analysis project Ga0065712, IMG submission 59099) | Miscanthus rhizosphere microbial communities from Kellogg Biological Station, MSU, sample Rhizosphere Soil Replicate 1: eDNA_1 v3... | ecosystem: Host-associated > Plants > Roots >...
TGCCTTGTCTCACATCGCCAGGATCAGACAAGCTCGCGCCGCCGCCGGGCAGTCGATTCGTGACCGGCTTAGTGCTCAAGGGTTTTTCGCCGGCTCTGGGCAGAGGTGGGCCATCTTCCACCACCACGTTGACCTGTGCTGACTGTCCCGCGCCTTCAGCGGTGATCGTGAATTGTCCTGGGACAACAGCGCGGAACTCTCCTTGTTGCGAAATGGGGCCGCCTTTTTTTCGATTCTCATCGCGGGCGTTCCACTTGATCTTCACACCGCTGACGAACGAATCGTCAGCTCCATACGCGATGGCGGCAAATTGCACGCGCTCACCACGTTTGGCAGTGACGTTGCCGGGAGAGATCTCGAGACGCGTGACCCTGGCATTCCGATCAGCCTGCTTTTCTTGTTTACGCGGGCTGCCTTCACCCAGACCCTGAAGAAGCTTTCTTAGACCACCAGCCCGGTACCAGAAGCCGAAGCTGAAACTCGCGTCCCGCGCCGCGTCAACTATGGTTTGCGGCGCGGCCGGGGTTGATACCGTCAGCAGCGACAAGATCAAGATGATGCAAATGCCACGGTGCCAGGCATGACCGGCAACCACAGCGATGCGCGCACGTGTCCGCGAACGCGGGTGAGCTTGACGTAGATTTAAAGCGGTTGCAGCGGCGGATCCATAAAAGCGTCTCATGGGGATACTCCTGGATTGCGAGTTAAGGTGGACCGTTACTCATTGCGTTTCCCAAGCTCATTGCAAGCTTAGTAAGACCAGGATTTCACCTGTCCCTTTTTGCAGAGGTTCGAGCGCTTTTCCGACCAGCGTGCCGGGCCGGTGAATTTGAACACCACCAACGTCGATCGGCTGAGATTTCATCGCTACGCCCGGCTGATCGCTCGTCACCAACAAGTCGCCGACTTGAATTGGACCAGCCGTCGCATCGACCTTGACCTTCACTCTACCCGTAGTAGCCACCAGTACCTTGTTGTCTCCTCGCTCTCCGAGCATCAGACCAGGCTGAGATGAAACAACGCCTGCAACACGCGTGTCGTACGGGTGCGACGAAGCCATGACGCGGTTCGACGTCGATGGATCGAGGACCATGACTGTTCCCGACGAAACGGGTGACGAAGATTCAACCCATTCGGCGATGTCCTGGTATTTAGCGGCGATGTTGCCGGTGACAGTTACGTCTCCGACGACGTGCAAAGGCGTTGATGGCGAGGTTGTTCCAATACCAACGTTGCCGGCAGCAGTAATCGTCACACGTTGGTTGCCGGAAGCGCCTCCACCAGTGAAGAAGTTGATGGCTCCGGACGCATGTCTTGCGGCTACGGTGAGTCCGCCACTACCAAAGGAAAGCAGTTCCCCGCCATTGGCGATGTCGGCTCCGGAAGTGGCCCATGATCCATTGAAGTAGTGCAAAGCGGCGCCCGTGGCCGCCACGGCATCAACACCAACTCGCAGCGAAGAGTAGCCAGTTGCAGTGTTATTTAGAATGTGCGCTTCGACACTGGAACTGGCCGCACTCGTTCCCACCACACTGAACAGGCCGCCAGGATTCGTCGTGCCGATACCGATATTGCCCGCGGCATTGATTCTCATTTTGGGCGTGGTAAACACACCCGCGCTGGCCGTGTAGAAATCGATTACGCCGCTGCTGGTCGCTGTGTCAGTAGATCCGACGATGGTAGCAACTCGCTTATCAGTAGCAGCCAGATTGGTGTTGATGAAGGCAAACTGGCCTATCACAGCGCCGTTACTTGCCGTTCCTCCGCCGGCTCCGATTGAACCGATAGCGTTTGTTCCAGCATTCACGGTAAGGTACTTGGCAACGTTAGAGTCGAAAGCGGGAGTGGTTGTGCCAACTCCAACGTGGCCGGAGTTGTAGTAGAGGTTTGTGCCGTTCAGACTCCACTGCGATGAGCCGCCTACCTGCGACCACGCGGTCTTACAGTCGCCGGCGATGCAGAGTCCGCCGGAAGAATTAATCTGACCGGAAACGTCAAATTTATAGGCTGGACTGGCTACACCGATACCGACATTGAAATCGTTATTTGGCTGTAGAATTATTTGGCCAAATTGATTGACATAAAGCCGGTTTGTATAAGCACCGGCCCTGTAGACACTCAACGCGAAGGTAGATTCATTATTGACTGTGGCGCCGATGCCGATGGCGGCGCCTTCATTTCCCGCCAGACCGCTCGACTGCTTGAAATAAGTGGCACCACCGCGAAAACCCACGTTTCCATTCACGTCGAGCTTAAATCCTGGCGTTGTCGTGCCGATGCCGATGTTGCCGGCGGCGTCGATCCGCATCGCTTCGACCGCGTTGATCCCGCCTACCGGAGCGACAGCGAAAGTCATGAAAGCGCCTTGGGCCGTGTCGGTGTAGTTTTCAGCAGCGAAAACAGAGATCTTTGCACGGGAGGCGGCGTTATAGGAGGTCGCGCCGTAGCCTTGCCAGGTAATTTGGCCGATCCCGTCACCGTTGAGAAGCGCGGTCCGACTCAGCGCGGTGTTGTTGGCCCTCCTCATGTCGATGCTCGGAGTTACTGCACCAAACGCGTCCACGAGCAGGCGGACGGGAGTCGCATTCGCGCCGATGATGTGCAATGCCGTGCCGGGCTGACCCGCCGGCGCACTCTGCCCATTGTTTGAGACGGTGAGCTTAGCCGCAGGTGTCGATGTCCCTACACCTACATTACCTGCATTTGTATTGTTGATGTTGCCGCTGGCATCGGGCTGCGTCCACTGCGCAAGGACGCTTGGCGAGCAAGCACACAGGATAATCACGGCGATACCCATCAGGTTGCTGCTGCGGACACTTCTGCGCTGTTGGGAGTATGATTGGCGTCTCATTCTTGAATCCTCCTAAGTTATTTGAAGATGGACCAGCCCCCGGGATCTCCGGTGAAATCCGTCACGGCAAATACACGTGTCCCTCACCTGTTTTTAGACAGCGCGACCTCACTGCCGTTGACTCCAACGACCTGTCTGCATAGGCGGAGACTTCAGCCGATGCCTCTTGTTCCCTGAATTGATTGTTAAGTCCGGGCTTCGTTCATGCGCGAGGCTGATAATCGCAGACGGCTATCACGGCCATATCCAGCGAAGATAAGCCTGACGATGGCGCATTTCGCTTCGGAGTCGAGTCGCTTGCTGGACCTCCGCCTTGCGAAAAGAACCATTCACACAAACTAACTCGGTTAGTGAGAGGCGTGAACGAGAGAATCGCTCACGCGGGAGATACTGTCACTGATGGGGCCGGACTCTACTCCTGAGGTGATCCAATGTCAACGGAATTTTTATTACATTACATTCTACGCCATAAAATTTTTCGCGCTGACGACGGAGGCGGGCTTGAAGTATTCTCTGACTCGCATTGCCGTTACTTAAAAGAAGTATCAGCTTGGGAATATTCGAAGGCATGGTTCGTCTCACTGATCGTTTACTCGCCGGCTCATTCATTCTTGCCCTGATGGCCCATGCATACCTCGGTTCGTTTTCGAGGTACATGGCTGACGATTACACTATCTCAACAATGGCGAGGGCGCGCGGCCTATTCGGTGCTCAGGTCTACTGGTATCTCGGCTGGACCGGCCGCTTCTCATTTACATTCGTTGCCAGTCTATTGGGTTTGATCGGACCAGCAACGACCCGGTTCGTACCCGCTTTGCTGCTGATAGTTTGGATTGCGGCAACCGCCTGGGCCATTAGTCAGATCCATTCGTCGTCAGGGAGAACTTCCTGGACCAAAGCCGTACTATTCGCCGGCTTAGTTATCTTTGCAACACTCGAAACCGCTCCAAACCTTGTGCAGTCTTTGTACTGGCAAACTGGTGCTTTAACTTATATCGCACCGCTTGTTTTGCTGTCGTTGTATGTGGGCATCGTGATCCGATTCATTCGCGGAACACACCAGGGGGCCGGTTTTTATGCAGCCGGTGTATTGATGTTCGTAGCAGGTGGTTTCTCTGACGCCTACGTCGTGTTGCAAAGCTGCGGCTTGATTCTCGCCGTGATAGCGGTAGAGATCTTTGCTCCCCAACACCTCAAACGAATAGTCAGAACTTCCCTGTTGGTTGGTCTACTCGGTTCGTTACTCGCCCTGGCGATCGTAGCGATAGCGCCGGGAAACAGCGCCAGGCAGGCTTACTTTCCTAACCACTTGGGACTGCCGCAGATTTTGAGTCTAACGGTGATCTATTCACTTCGCTTCATTGCAAAGTTAATACTGACTCATCCGATTGTTTTGTCGCTGCTACTTGGCCTACCGTTCCTGATGGTCCTAAGAGACAAAAGTGTTGGTGACACTCCGGTGTGGAATCGCCAGCTCTGCATTCGTCTGCTTCTGCTGGTTCCGCCGGCGACTTTCGTCCTGGTCGCATGTTGCAGTGCCCCGTCGTTCTATGGCATGTCAGTGATGCTGCCTGAGAGAGCTCGAATATTATTAAGTCTGACGTTCGTCTGCGGTACTGTTGTGTGGAGCCGGGCGGCTGGTGAGTTCCTGCTCGCAACACTACGTTCTAACATGAAGCAGACAGTGCGCACTGGCTCGACTCTGCTGCTGATGTTGATGATCGCTGTTCCACTAGTTTCATTCATTTCAACACTGAGGATGCGCGAGCAGGCGCGGGCCTATGCGGCTGACTGGGACAGACAAGACATGGAGCTACGGGCCGCGAGGGGTGTTAATGACGCAACAGTCGAACAGATTGGTGATTTTCAGTGGCGGCTCGCAAAAGGTCCCAGCGATCTACACTTAAGAACGGATCCAGCCTTTTGGATAAACCGGGGAACCGCCGAGTATTACGGCCTGAGTTCCGTCCGCGCAAAGGATGAAGACTTCACACAAAAACAAAGACAGGATTTACAGAATTAACAGGACTACTTCACCCAATTGCATCCTGTCAATCCTGTCTAACTGTAGACGAGTGTATAATCTGGTCACGAAATACTTATGACATCTGATCCGATACGCGACTTCTATAGTAGTCACCCTTATCCGCCGCCGCTGGAAAATCTTGATCGTGCTCGCGACCTGTGGCAGGACCAGAATGTCCATCGCGCCGAATACCATTTGCTCTGGCCGGAGAAGGAATACCGCCCCGACCTGGATGTTCTCGTGGCGGGATGTGGAACGTGGCAAGCCGCAAAGTTCGCGCTCTGCCATCCAGCGGCACGCGTGGTTGGCATTGACGTCAGCCTCACAAGCCTCGAGCACACTGCGAGGTTGAAGCGAAAGTACGACCTGGCAAATCTCGAAACGCGGCAGTTACCAATCGAGAACGCTGGAAACCTGGACCAGCAGTTCGACCTGATCGTTTGCACCGGAGTGCTGCATCATCTCGCCGATCCCGCTGCGGGTTTGCGCGCGCTTCGGTCTATGTTGAAAGCTGACGGCGCGATGTACCTGATGCTTTACGCGCCCTACGGTCGCACCGGCGTTTACATGTTTCAGGAATACTGCCGGAAACTCGGTATCGGCACCTCACCACAAGAGATTGACGATCTCACTGCCGTGCTGAAGGTGTTACCGCAACATCATCCGTTGTTGTCCATGCTGCGCGGCTCGAGGGAATCACTGGATGCCGAGGCCCTCGTCGATGCAGTATTGAACCCGCGTGACCGCACGTACTCGGTCGCGCAACTGTTCGAGTTCATCGAAGGCAATGACTTGACGCTCACCCGCTGGTACTGGCAGGCGCAGTACTTACCTCAATGCGGTTCAATCGCGCAGACGCCCCATGCAAACAGGTTAGCCGCCCTTCCCGAACGTGAGCAGTATGCGGCGATGGAACTGTGGCGAGGCTTGATCACCAATCACGATTTCGTGGTCCATCAAGGCGGCGTGAAAAATGTTCGCTTCGATGACGATCGATATTTGCGCTACGTGCCCGTTCGTCGCGCGTGGACCACGTGCATGCAGGAACGACTTCCACCCGGGGCCGCGGGTGTACTGGTTAACCAAACCCATCTGTTTCAGGATCTGTTTCTTGTGATCGACGCGCAAGAGAAGCAGATGTACGAGGCAATCGACGGGCGTCGCAGCATTTCAGAAATTGTCGAGACAGTGAAAGGAGCCTCGCCGCTCGCACGAGCCTTTTTCGAAAAGCTCTGGTGGTACGACCAGGCGGTATTCGATACTTCGAAAGCTCAGTGACATCATGACAACCAACAACAGCGACGATTCATTGCGAACCCACGTGCTCTTCCTGCTGCGAGGTGGTGGGGCTCATCTATCATTTGACGATTTCGTGGGTAGCTTTCCTGCGGACTTGTGCAATCGTCACATTGAGGGACTACCCTACACACCCTGGCAGGTTCTGGAACACATGCGCATCGCGCAGTGGGACATACTCGAGTTCAGCCGCGATCCGGACCATGTCTCACCCGAGTTTCCAAAAGGTTACTGGCCCAGTAAAGACGAGTTGGGAACAGCAACGTCATGGCAGAAGACCGTCGATGATTTTCGTAAGGACCTGAAACAGATGGAAGCCCTGGTGGAGGATCCGTCAACAGATCTGCACGCAAGGATACCGCACGGCGATGGGCAAACGATCTTGCGTGAAGCACTTTTGATTGCCGACCACAATGCCTACCATCTCGGCGTGCTGGCAGTTATGGCGCGGCTTGTGAAGGCTGGTTCTCTCTGAAAAATATTTCTCCCGCAAAGGCGCAAAGCAGTCTTTCAGAAACGCGTTGACTTTTTAAACACGTCGAGCGTATTGTCCCCGCTACCGATCGTATAGTGACCGGGTCTTGCCTAAACAGTCGTCCTTTCAACGCTCCCTCTGAGATTAGTTTAAAGCCCAGGAGAAACCTTATGAAACGCCCCCAAATGACTATCTTTGCCTCCCTCGTTCTCTCTCTAATCGTACTTTTCCATGTTCCCGTGACGCCCGCTTTCGTCGATAACCGATTCGCGACCCAAACCAAATTGACGCAACCAATTCCTGGGTTCGGAGCTGCCGTTGACATTGATGGCGATACGGCCGCTATATCAGGTTATGGATTTATTTTTAGCGACTTTCCTGATCCAACTGTTTACCTTTACAGGAAAGAAGGTACGACCTGGACGCTGAAACAAAGTCTGATTGCGCAGGGCGACCCACAGGCCAGTTTCGGATTCTCGGTGGCGCTCAGCGGAAACACCCTCGTTGTTGGCGCACCGGGCGATAACACCGCCGGATCGAGCGCCGGCGCTGCTTACGTGTATGTCCGTGATGGTGACACCTGGTCTTTGCAGCAAAAGCTTATAGCAAGCGATGCAGCAAATTTCGCTCAGTTTGGAATATCCGTGGACATCACTGGAGACACTATAGTGGTAGGTGCTCATGGAGATGATGATTCCGGTTACCAAACCGGCGCAGCCTATGTTTATCACCGCGATGGGGTGACTTGGACCGAGCAGCAAAAACTAAAAGCCAGCGACGAGGCCCCGGAGAGCGCTTTTGGTCTGAGCGTATCAATCAATGGACAAACAATCGCGGTTGGCTCTCCCAGCCAAGCCTCTGGAGTCTTCAACTCGGGGGCGGTTTATGTTTTTGTGAACAACGGAGGTAGCTGGCAACAACAGCAAAAGATCAAAGCGAACATAACGCAGGAGAATCAGCAACTGGGATCCTCTGTTGGTATTAGCGGCGACACGATAGTAGCAACCGCTCCCGGCGAGATTGTGGGTGTACCCAGTAACAATGCTCAAAATGTGCACAGTCACGGAGCGGCTTATGTCTTCCAACGATCCGGCACAAGTTGGGTCCAGTCAAAACGCTTCTATGAAAGAGATACGAACAGGACGGGAGGGTTCGCTACAACGGCTGCGATTGATGGCGACACGATAATCATAGGAGATCCCACATACGATTCGGCGACGGCTGACTTTGCAGGTGCGGTCTACGCATATGTCCGAAACGGCAGTGGCTGGTCGTTAAAGTACACTCTAACTGCAAACGACGCACAATTCCTTGATACGCTTGGATTCTCCGCTATAGCGATAAGTGGAGATAGCGTGATCGCCGGAGTTCACCATCGCGGAGCCGCTTACATTTTCCAATAAGAATTGTTTTCAGCTACAAAAGGCATAAAAGAATTTCCGTTGCTTTTGTGCCTTTTGGCTTCTTTGTGGCAGACGCTTATCTAGTCGGGCAGTGAGTGGAAGCGCTGCAGGTGTTCGCGATAGGCGATGAATTGCGTTTCGAACTCAGCCTCCGTCAAATCCAGTTCAGTGCGAATGACGTGCGCTCCATAACGCAGGCGTTCGAGGCGCTTCTCCGCATTCCAGTAGAGAAAGCCCGCGCGGCGGTCGATCAGATCTTCAAGCGTACAGACCATTTCATGGCGGCATACGTATTGGACTTCAGCGCGAATGGGCTCAGCCGTGGGATCATCGCGTATTCGCGTTACCTCTGCGCAGATGTCATGCGCATCGAGTCCGTAACGTTGATAAAGAACCCTGAAATACGAGGTGAGTCTTGGGCAACGCCTCACCCAGTAAGCCAAACTCTCAGCGACTGCTTCGTTAGTCCCGCCGATTGAAACCTTATCAGTTTACAGTCGTGCCAGGCAGGATCGCGACCGATGAATTTGATAACGCGCGCCAGAACACGTTCGGCAGTGATTCGCGCAGTGGTGAGCTTGCCTCCGACCACGCTCACTAATCCCGAAGGCGACACATCAATGTAATCTTCGCGCGTAACTGAGGACGAGTCTATTGACTGGTCGCCATTAGATAAGAGCGGACGAAAGCCGCTGTAAACGAATTGTACTTTGCTGCGGTCCAGTTGCGCTTCGGGCATGAACCGGTTGAGCGATGTCAGGAGATACTCGACATCTGTTTGCGCCGGTATCGGAAGGTCTGGACTCGCTTCTTCCCAGTGGTCTGAGGTTCCGTAAAGGAAGCACGCTTCGTGCTTCGCCAGGAAAAGCGAACGGCCATCTACAGGTGAGGAGAACACGATCGTAGTGGAAAGCGGCACGTCTTCTTCAGCGAAGACGAGGTGAGTACCCTTCGACAGCCGCCGCGATTTTGCAGGTGGATTACCATCAAAGCGCCGGATCTGATCGGTAAAGATACCGGCAGCATTAACAACGGCCCTGGACCGAATGTCGTATTGACCTCCACCAAGCTCGTCATAAGCGCGCGCCCCCACCACTTGCGTGTCTTCCTTCAATAATTGCGTGACGGGTGAGTAGTTCACCGTGACGCCACCGTGAGCTACTCCATCTTTGACAACCTCCATGGTCCAGCGGCTGTCGTTAATGACCGCGTCGTAGTACAGGCATCCACCGGTCAGTCCTTGTGCCGGCAGGGCTGGAGCTAACGACAACGTTTCCTCGCGACTCAAGAACCGATGGAACCTGTGGTTATTGAATCCGGAGAGCGCCTCGTACAGGATCATTCCCAGACGCATCAGCCAACGCGGTTCACCCTGATCTTCGTAAAGCGGAACGAGGAATGGAAGTGGACGGACCAATCGCTTGTTGAGTCGAATGTGCAGGTTGCGTTCGTGGCAGGATTCCCAGGCGAGGCCGAGCCCGAGGTTTTTGATGTACCGGAGTCCGCCGTGAATGAGCTTGGAACTACGGCCGCTCGTCGCCGAGGCGAAGTCTTTTGCTTCGACGAGTGCGACTTTCATTCCGCGTAATGCTGCGTCGCGAAATATTGACGCGCCGGTGATGCCTCCTCCGATTACGAGGAGATCGAACTTCTCCTCGCTAAGTTTGCGGAAGATAGATGGGCGCGAACGTTTATTGAATGTATCGAGCGCCATATTATCGAGGACGGGCCGCTAAAGCGTGGTTGAGGTGATCACGACCAGACTCAACCGCGGCCCCTACGCCGTCGAAGCCGCAGTAATCCAGCATCGCTTTGTAAACCTCAGGAGTGTAGTAGTTGGCTTTGTATCCAATGTATCGACCGGAGAGTGCGTACGCTCCGGGTGTGAAGCAGTCAGTAACGAGCACACCGTCTTCACCTAAATTCCTGCGCAACCATGCAAAATGGCGCATCGTCTGCGGCTTGGGCAGCCAGCTCGAGAGCCCAACGAAAAGCGCAAGGTCGAAAGGCGCCGATTCCTCGAGACGACTGAGCAGGCGCTGGTCCGTGATGTCACCGCGATGAAACGTGAAATGAAGACCGAGTCGCGCTGCTCGAGCGCTTAACTCTTCCTTCAGGATGTTGTGAGGATCTAAGTCAGCGGCAGTTACGTGCACACGCTTCAACGCATCAGGATCCCGAAAAGCGATTTCCTCCAGCGGTCGAAAGAGATCGTAGGCGAAACCGCTTGGCGCGGTAAAGATACGAAGCTCCGCGCCACTCGCAAGACGCGCTTCCAATTCGGCCCCGATCTTTCTGACAAGGATTTGCAGCCTGTCATAGACCGCGCGGTGAAGCGAGTATTCGAGGAAGATGCGATCGAGTAAGCCGTAATCCTTCTCGTCACGATCGTAGATCACGCGCATTACGCCGGCAGAGTAACCCTCTTTCAAGAACAATCGTCCCAGCTTGGAAAAGAAAAACGTCGGCTCCCGCCAGGCGCCGCTGAACCATTTCAGCAGTAGATATCGAAAGACATAGCGATGGTTGAGAGTCTTCTTACTAATTACTTCATCTGCGAGATCGGTCGTACCTAACGGCGAAATGGATGTTCGGTCCGCGAAGTCTGCCGATACCAGATGTGGTCTAAGTGCTTCGCTGACCGCTCGCAGTGTCTCGCCGAGTGACAACTCATCGACGCAGATGAAATGAACAGCCTCCTCGCTGCGGTACGCCTGAAAGGCCTGTAATGTCTTGACGTACATTTCGCGCGCTTGAGTGAGGTCGGCGAGGTTCTCGTGCCTGTCAATCTTCTTTCCGCGAGATTTGATTCGTGTCAGGGCCAGTTCGGGAGAGATGTCGAGAAAGATCACGACATCCGGCAGCCATGCGGCATTCAGTCGAAGCGTGTGGTTGAGTTTGTAGATGAGCTTAGCTTTGCGAAGTGATGGTAGTCTTTGGCTGCTCTTCGCAGGCAGCGGTGTCTCGTCGAGGATGTGTGAGAACACGGCTTGAAGGTCTTCCGCTTCAGGGGCAGAGGCAGCCGTGGGATCGCCTGCACTTGCTGCTCGCAGGTAATTACTCGCTCGCCCTGTAGTTGATAAAAAGGCATTGCCGTCGCTCACGAAAACTCTGGTGCTATACCGTTGGGCCAAAGCTTCTGCCGCGCTATCTTGGGAAAGCATGTGTGCGAGCTTAAAGATAGCGTAGAGTTTCGGGTGGTCCACCAGGGCTTTGGCTGCGCGTTTGAGTCTGAGGGAGAGACGTGCAGAGGCGGGAAGGCCGTCAGGATAAAATTGCGCGGCCAAATGATCCTGGTCCGGCGCCACAATGCTAAACGAGTCACCCGCGGCGCCCACGACAAAGCCGGTTTCCGCAGCCAGGATACGAGGCAAGGCTGCGGCCACCGTGCTCTTGCCGCTGCCGTCGATTCCCAAAACGCAAACGTGCAGGCTCATCTGGAAACTCCTCGATTAGCGATCGGCTGATAATCGAGACCGGGTACGAAAGCGATTGAACCTGCAACTGAAAGACTGAGGCGCCTGTAGGTTGTAACGGGGTCTTCGTCCAGAAAAAATTCCACCGTATCCTGATCGACGAATCGAATCTCCAGGCGCTGGGTCTTTTCCAGCCTGATGCAACGAGCATGAGAAATTAGTTTTTGCGGCGCTACTATTTGCTGCAACGGGGAGCACCTTCCTCTAAGCGGAATTAGATAAACTAACAAGGCCTCATCTTCTACAGTCACGGCGGGTTTGAAGGGAAGAGCGGGAATCGGGAAGTTCATGACGATGCCCGAAAGCAGTCGCAAGCATTCCGTTTGATCCTGAATTTCGATCATCTCGGCGCGATCAGGAAAGATCACGCAGGAGACGGAACGAATGAGCAGCGCAAGTGCGTATTCAAAGTTGGTAAGTCTTTCGATGCCGAAGGATCGAGCCGCGCTTTTGTGAACGAAGGGAAACCGTGTGTGCCAGCGCGCAAGGTCCGACGGGATATGGCCGAACTGGCCTAGTCCTCCCAACGTGACGGCGTGATGGATCTCAGAGTTTCCCGAGCTGGTCCACGTTTCACAACGCATGACACAACACGGCACGGTCTGCTCAGCTTTAAGATTCATCAACAAACTGTCGAGTCCGAGTACAGGGTCGCGCGGAGCACCAAACTGTTTGGCAAGCACATTACCCGAGCCCATTCGCAATGCTCCAACGCGCACGCGTTGTGGTCCAGGTAATTCTGCTGAAGAGCGTGAGTCGCAAATCCCCTCGATCACACCGCGCAAAGTTCCACCACCGCCTCCCGCAACGACTAGGGCCGGCGCTTCGGACTCGCAAACGAATCCTGCGGCGCAAGCACGAGCGGCCGCATGGTTGTTAACCAACTCAACCTTTACCTGGGAGAGTTCCTCCAGACCTTGCTTAAAGAGCAAAGCCAGCTTGTCCGCAATTGCATCGCCCTCGCCGGTTCCAGCAGTCCGGTTAATAACTAGAAGAGCTCTTTCCACCGGGAAGATCATTCTTGGTCGGATTGGCGAAGACGGTAGAAGTTGAATGGCCGCGGGACAAGGGACCTACCGGACAAATCCTACATTAACAGGTTGAGAATCAGCCACAAAAAAGCACAAAGGCACAAAAATCAAAGGGAACCTTTTGTGCCTTTGGTGCTTTTTTGTGGCTGAAGATCAGTCACGCTTTCGGGCGCGATCAGTTAGCCACTTAACGAGAGGCCGCAAGGTCGTCGGCATGTCTGCGTCAGAAGCCTGCACGGAATGACTGCCTTCATCATCCTCTACGGTCAACCGATAGTAAGACGCGTCAGGACGAGCCTTCACGGGAGCCTGTTGTTTACTCAAATCGGCGATGCCGGCTTGTGCGACCAGGCTCTCGAGCGTGCCAACATCATCCGGTGAAAGATCTTCAGAATTGATTGTGTGATCAAGCTTCATTGCTGACGGTAGAAAACCGCCCGACCGCTCGAAACGAATGCGCATCATGCCCTCCTGGTTATGATCAAACCTGGTCCAATTGATTAAATCGCGAAGCATGGCGATCCGCTTCCACGCGAACCGCCATGCTTCCAGAGAATATCACGCCACCTTAGGGCTTGTTCACAAACTAGCCGCAAGCTGTCCCAGCGACTGACTGACGATTTCAAGTTGTCTCTTGAGGTCATTGCCGTTCGATCCATAACTGGCGAGCTTCCCGGCGCCGGCCCCAACAATCTCAGGAACCTCGACGTTGATACCAACTTTACTCCAGGCAGACTTGACTGCCTTTTGTTGTTTGCTGTCCGTTCCGAATAACGTTCCCGCAACTTGCGTCGTGATGTTGGCGCAATCCTGAAACTGAGCCTTTTCAAATAACTGGAGCAGCGAGCGGTACCAGATCAGACCGGCTTGTTCCCATGCATTACCTCCAAGTTCACGGGCGACGAGATAGAAGGCAAAGTTTGGAATGCCGGAGTTGATGTGCACCCCGCCGAAATCATTGTCTTCGTTGTCAGGTAGATTCAAGAAGCCCGACATATGCTTTGGTTGTGGGTCTTTTCCTCCAAGACGGTCATCATCAAAGGCACTGCCCGGGTCTTTCATAGATCGCAGAGCAACACCGTTGACGCCAGGTGCGAGGATTTCAGAACCGATTAGCCAATCGGCCTGGTCCACATTCTGTTTCAACGCGAATTGTTTTACGAGGCTTCCGAAAACATCGGAGAACGACTCATTCAACGCGCCTGACTGTTTGTGGTATTCAAGGCCTGCCGTAAATTCGGTCACGCCGTGAGTGAGTTCATGGCCGATAACATCAAGCGACCTGGTGAAACCTACGAAGATGGTTCCATCGCCGTCGCCAAACACCATCTGCCTTCCGTTCCAGAATGCGTTGTTAAAGTCCTGGTCAAAATGGACCGTAGCAACAAGGCGGCTGCCTCGATCGTCAATTGAGTTGCGACCAACCGTTTTCGAGTAAAAGTCGTAAGTTGCACCGAGACCATCGTAGGCTTCGTTTACGGCTCGATCTTGCGAGGCTGGCTGTCCTTCCTCACGCACCAGTTTTCCCGGCAAGTCGAAATCGTTGAGAAACTGGTGCTGGGCGTCGTGGATTGATCGACTCTTTTTTCCTGGGGCTGGGGCGAGCATAGCAGCGCGGACTCGTCCGACGATCTCGCGTTGTCCACGAATACGAGACGACGCCATCATCGTGCGCAAAGCGGCATCGCGCACTTGCTTGTCTTTACTTTCTGCCATGGCCCGCAGAATGTGGGGAGGAACAATGCAGTTATACGGTTTTTGTTGCTGACACATAATCTTTCTCCTTTGGGCAATTCTTCACTTGAGGTATTTCGGTTAACGAGAGAAGTGTGCCCGCTCAGCCGGGCAGTTCGATGACTTCTATACTATGGAACGCACCAAACCGGTTCGAGACCTATCATCAATCCGCCAAAGAAGAGATTGTTACGTAGAAATTTATTTGACATTTTCAAACGGAAGAATATACTCGCGCCGTTCTCATGGGAATTGAAGTTACGTAGCACCCGACTGCTGCCTCACATCAGGTTCCATCCAGACATTCCAAGGCACCGAACTCACGAGCCTGCCTGACAGACACAAACGTTGTGAACAGACAGGCCCTTCACATAGGAGCCGGAACATGTTCCGCCGTCCTCCACATTCCTCAACTTTTGCAAAAGATCCTTCTCTTGCGCGCAGGCGCACCAATCTTAATTTCCACCCATAGGGGACAAGGAGACGTTATGAAAAGAACACCTCTACTCTTTTTGCTCTGTTTGATTCTATTGTCTTTTGGTCTTTTCCATTTAGAGCCTTCAAAGGCAAAGAACCAGTCCTCAAACGAAGCCTTTGCTGCTCAGTCGCCGCAGTACGGCACAGGACAAGCGATGCGTCTGATTTCGGATGCTACTGGTTCGGCATCAAACATCGAACCCGTTGGACCAGTCGCGACAAATATATTTTCAAGTGCCGGACAGGGACGCGTGCAGGGTACTGATGAGGCGTTTGCAAGGCTTATCATCAAGGCCAAAAGTGAAGGTCCGGTTCGGGTAATCGTCGGACTGAACACTGCTTTCCGGCCGGAAGGACTCCTTCCGAATGCTCAACAGGTGGAATCTCAACGTGAGGGAATTACTCAAGCTCAGGATAGCCTCATCGCGCACTTAACAGGCTTTAATACGAGTGCGATTACCCGATTCACATTCATTCCTTTTATTGCAATGGAGTTGGATGAGGCCGGTCTGACATTCCTCCAGAATTCTCCGGAGGTATCCAGCATTACGGAGGACTTGCCAATACCGTTGGCGCTAGCAGAAAGCGTTCCGCTGATTGGTGGCACTGCGGCTTGGGCCAGCGGATTCAGCGGCACCGGACAAACTGTAGCTATTCTGGATTCCGGTGTTGACAAGACGCATAGCTTCTTGTCCGCAAAGGTAGTATCGGAAGCTTGTTACTCGACTACAGGTGCAGGGTTTACTTCAGTTTGTCCGGGTGGTGTGACGGAATCGACCAGTCCCGGATCGGGAGTTAATTGTTCCGTATCCATGAATAGCGATTGCGCGCACGGCACACACGTAGCCGGGATCGCCGCTGGCAAGGGCAGCAGCTTCTCAGGTGTTGCAAAAGATGCAAATATCATTTCCATCCAGGTGTTTTCCCAGCCGGTTACCGGTGGACGCCTTGGGGCCTTTGACTCAGATATGATTAAAGGTCTTCAAAGGGTCCAGGAGCTCAGCGGCAGCTTCAATGTAGCCGCAGTTAACATGAGCATTGGTGGTGGACTTTTTACCACGAATTGCAACGGCACCAATCCCGCGATGAAAGCTGCCATCGATAACCTTCGCTCGATCGGCATAGCGACGGTAATAGCATCCGGGAACGACGGAAGCACAAACGGTATTTCCTATCCCGCTTGTATCTCGAGCGCGATAAGCGTGGGTTCAACTGATGATGGCAGCCTTGGCACAACCGTTAATGCGGTATCAGGCTTTTCTAATAGTGCTTCATTCCTGAAGTTGCTGGCGCCCGGAAGATGGATCAACTCCTCAATTCCAGGTGGAGGTTTCCAGAACTTCTCTGGAACATCAATGGCTACTCCGCACGTCGCGGGTGCCTGGGCAGTGCTTAAGTCAAAGACGCCTGCTGCCACAGTTGATCAGGTGTTGCAGGCACTGACCTCAACAGGATTGTCAATCACGGATTCGCGAAACGGCATCACTAAGCCACGTATCAAGGTAGACGCCGCGGTAAATGCCCTTGAGCCGCCTCCCCCGATACGGACGTTAACTGTAGCTTCGACAAATCCGAGCAGCGGCGTAAGCATCTCGGTGAATCCCGCTGATAACAATGGCTCTGGGGATGGAACAACGCAATTTAGTCGTACCTACACCAACAACATTGAAGTCAGCCTGGCAGCACCAGCCGTAGCCGGAGGCAACACCAATTTCCAGAAGTGGCAACGGAATGGAGTGGACTGGTCTACGAGTCAGTTGACCAGTGTGGTAATGGATGCCAACTATACGATGACTGCGGTTTACGGGCCTGCCACTGGTCCAAACGTTGCTACTTATGATTCGATTCTAAAAGCCCCCAAATGTGGACAGCCAGGTAATTCCTGTGATTCAGGAACGTTGCTAAACGGGCGCGGAAATATCTCGGGCGGTCCTGAACCGAACCAGCCGAATACAATCAACAACTCCTGTTCTGATGGTTCGCTGGGCACTTATCACGTTGACGAATCAATCGATCGAATCAGAGTTGCGACCACAGATGGTAGCACTCTGGCTCCTGGAAAGTTGGCAACTTTCGAAATTACCTACTGGGCATCCTCCACAACCTCCGACTTTCTTGATCTTTTCTATCTATCGGACGCCAATAGTTCAGACTGGACCTACGTGACGACACTTCGGCCGCAGGCCACAGGTTTGCAGGTTGTGAGTGCCATCCGGAACCTCGCGGGCACAGGCAACCTGCAGGTGGTGCGTGCCATACTCCATTCCGGGCCAAGTATAGCGTCGTGCAACCCTGGCACCGTTAACGACCATGATGATCTGGTTTTTGCCGCACCGGCGCCGCCGCCAACGCTGATGGTTGAGTCGGCAAATCCTGTCAGTGGCGTGAACATTACGGTGAGTCCGAATGATAATAATGGACAAGGGAATGGCGCGACACAGTTCACCCGCATTTACAACTACAACACGCTCGTCACCCTGACAGCCCCGGCAACGGTTGGTGGACAGGTCTTTTCCAGATGGCGACTGAATGGATTTGACATGACATCAAGTCTGAGCGCCAGTGTCAACGTGGTTCCGTTTACTACAATGACGGCGGTTTATGTCACGCCGCAAAAGACACTGACAGTGGCGTCGGCAAATCCGGCCAGTGGCGTAACCATCGCGGTCAATCCTGTCAGCAGCAGTGGCTCTGGGGATGGCATCACGCAGTTCCGTCGAACTTACAATCAAAATACGACTGTCACTCTGACAGCGCCACCCACCGCTGGAGGCAACAACTTCCAGAAATGGCAGCGGAATGGTGCGGACTGGTCATTTAATCCAGCGACAGATGTAACGTTGGACGCCGACTATACGATGACAGCGGTTTATGCCACGCCGCCGCCGCCGCAACAAACACTGACAGTGGCGTCGGTGAATCCGGCCAGTGGCGTAAGCATCACGGTGAGTCCTAACGACAACAGTGGCTCTGGGAATGGCATTACGCAGTTCACTCGAACTTACAATCAAAATACGACTGTCACTCTGACAGCGCCAGCCACCGCTGGAGGCAACAACTTCCAGAAGTGGCAGCGGAGTGGCGCGGACTGGTCAACCAGTCAAACGACGAATGTAATGCTGGACGCCGACTATACGATGACGGCGGTTTATGTTCCGCAACAGACGCTGACAGTGGGATCGAATAGTCCGGGCAGTGGTGTAACCATCACGGTGAGTCCTACTGACAACAATGGCCTTGGGAATGGCACGACGCTATTCACTCGAACTTACAATCAAAACACGACTGTCACTCTGACAGCGCCAGCCACCGCTGGAGGCAACAACTTCCAGAAGTGGTTCCGGAATGGCGTAACCTGGTCATTCAATCAAACGACGACTGTAACGATGGATGCCAACTACACGATGACAGCGGCTTTTGTCACGCCGCCGCAACAAACACTGACAGTGGCGTCGGTGAATCCTGCCAGTGGCGTAAACATCACGGTGAGTCCTAACGACAACAATGGCTCTGGGAATGGCATTACGCAGTTCACTCGAACTTACAATCAAAATACGACTGTCACTCTGACAGCGCCAGCCACCGCTGGAGGCAACAACTTCCAGAAGTGGCAGCGGAGTGGCGCGGACTGGTCAACCAGCCAGACAACGAATGTAACGCTGGATGCCAACTACACGATGACGGCTGTTTTCGTGGACCCGACGTCGGCGGTGAATGTGCAGTGGAAGAACGTCATTAACCTCACTGCTTCGGGAAACAGTTTGACCAAACCCACTAATGGAAACGTGGCTTGGGATGCAGGTGCCGTCTCCACTAAAGCGATCGCCTCGGGTGATGGCTACATGGAATTCACTGCTTCCGAAAACACTACCAATCGCATGTGTGGTTTGAGCAATGGCGACAGTAATCAGGACTACTCGGACATCGACTTCGCCATCTATCTCTATTCTGACGGCACTGCTTACATCTTCGAAGGCGGCATCAATAAGGCCATCCTGGGCGCCTATGCACTGAATGACGTCTTTCGCGTGGCGGTGGAGAGTGGCGTAGTGAAATATCGCAAGAATGGCGCAGTGCTCTACACGAGTACCGTCACGCCCACTTATCCGCTTTTGGTTGATACGGCCATATCGATCCCCGGAGGCACAATTAACAATGTGAAGCTGTCAGGGACGCTGATTGAGAACGTGCTGCAATGGACGAATGCCGTCAACGTTACGGTTTCCGGCAACAGTCTCACGAAGCAGGGTGGCGGCGTCGCCGTTTGGGACGCGGGCGCAGTATCGTCGCAAACGATAACTGCTGGAGATGGCTACGTGGAGTTCACCGTCCTGGAGACCAACAAAAACCGCATGTGTGGTTTGAGCAATGGCGACAGCAACCAGAACTACGCCGACATCGACTTTGCGTGGTACGCATATGACGATGGCACGCTGTACGTATTTGAAGATGGCGTGAACCGCGGCAGTTTTGGCAGTTTCACCACCGGCGATCGTCTGCGAGTGGCGGTTGAAGGTGGGGTGGTCAAGTACCGGAAGAATGGCATGCTACTCTATACGAGCGCCACAGCCCCGACCTATCCGCTGCTGGTTGACACCGCGTTTTCGGCGATGGGAGCGACGATCAGCGACGCAGTCATTGGCGGTGGCACTATTGCCGGCACGCCTGCAAAGATCGACTGGCTGGCAATGGACCATCTCGGCACGCCACGAATGATCGTGGACCAGACTGGCACCCTGGCTAATGTGAAACGTCACGACTATCTGCCCTTCAGCGAAGAACAGTTCACCTCAAAGGAACGGGATATTGAGACTCGGCTCGATTACTTCCTGACTAGATACTACTCATCGACGCAGGATAGGTTTACTTCAGTCAATTGATTTTGGGGCAGAACGGGCTTTGCCTCCAAAGACTTTGGAGGCAAAGCCTCAGCAGAGTTAGTTGTCACAAGAATTGACTTGAAGGTGTTCTAAATAGTGGGTAATACTTTCAACGCTACGTGAAGAGAATCATGACCAGCGTGTCTCAGGACGTGCGCTACAGCGTTCGCCTGCTGCTAAAGGATAAGGGGTTTACCATCGTGGCCGCGCTGACGCTGGCCCTGGGAATCGGTGTCAATACAGCGATGTTCAGCGTGCTGAATACGTTTCTATTTCGCTCGCTGCCCTATCCGCAGTCCGAACGATTGGTAAGAGTCTGGCGCACGTCGCCGCACTCTCAGAGCTGGCCGTTTTCAGCCGCAAATTTCTTTGACCAGCACGACCAGAACACGGTTTTCGAGAAAATGGCGGCCTACAACTTTGTCAGCCGTAACCTGACCGAAGAGGGGCAAACGGCGGAACGTTTACTCAGCGTCGCGGCGACCGCCGATTTCTTTCCCCTCTTGGGAGTGGCGCCGGCGCACGGTCGCGTGTTCAAACCTGAAGAGTTCGAGCCTGGCGCTGATAACGTCGTCGTCCTCACCGATCGTTTTTGGACGCGTCGTTTTGGAAGCGACCCAAACATCGTGGGTCGCACAATCCAACTCGACGGAAAGACAGTTCAGGTAGTCGGCGTGATGCCTCCCGGATTCGAACATCCGATCCTGTGGGGTCCAATCGACATCTACCAGCCGCTCACGTTCACTCCCGAACGAAAGACGAACCGCGGCAATAACTATCTCTCTTCATTTGGTCGTCTCAAGCCAGGCGTCACAATTAAGCAGGCGGAGCAAAGCATGGTTGCCCTCGCCGCGAATATCCACAAGCAAAACTCGTCGAACGAAGGCGAGAGCCTGCGACTCGAGCCGCTTCAGCGATCCATGTCTGACAGTATCCGCAGAACTGTCATGTGGTTCACATTTGGACTCGCGGGTTTTGTGTTGCTGATCGCGTGCGCAAACCTGGCTAACCTTCAACTCGTTCGCACGGCGGCGCGAGCGCGCGAGCTCGCCGTTCGCGCAGCACTCGGTGCGGGCCGATGGCGACTGCTGCGACACTCGCTTACCGAGAGCATCCTTGTCGCGCTCATCGGGGGAATAATCAGTCTCGTCATCGCCCTGTTGGCCGTTCGATTCATCAGCAATCGTCTCTTTACCGATTTGCCGGGAGCGAGTGTGCAACTGGATTACAAAGTATTCGGCTTCGCTCTGCTGTGTTCATTGATTACAGGCGTGCTTTTCGGGACAGTTCCTGCATGGTTTGCGTCGCGGGCGGATGTGAACCAGGCGCTGCGCGACAACTCGCGGGGAAACACTGCCGGACGATCGCAGCACCGCTTACGACACACGCTCATTGTCGGTGAAGTTGCGTTTGCGATGGTGTTGCTGGCTGCGGCAGGGTTGTTCCTGCGTGGTTTGCAGCGCTTTATCAATTCAGATCCGGGCTGGCGTGTCGATGGGCTGCTGACCGCACAGATGAGCCTTCGCGGAGAGAAATACAAAGATGATGAGCAACGCATTGTTTTCCTGAAGGAACTGGAAGATCGCCTCCGCGCGATACCCGGGGCGGAGCACGTTGCCATCGGCGGTTCCAATCCGGTCTTTAGTTTCAACAGCAGTAGTTCATTTCTGGTTGAGGGGCGGCCTGAGCCTCCGCCGGATAAGTACCCGGAAATGTTTTTTGAACCGGCAAGTAGCGACTATTTCGAGACGCTGGGTGCTCGTTTGCAACAGGGGCGTACTTTTAACGCAGCGGATACGACTGATCACCCGGCTGTCGTTATCATCAATGAAACAGCCGCTCGTAACTTTTGGCCGAACGAAAGTCCCATTGGAAAACGCATCAGTAATACTGGTCCAAAGAAAGATTATTTTGAAATCGTCGGCGTAGTTAATGACCTCGCGTTTCCAGGTACCCTGGGAGAGCCATATACACGCTATGAAGGATTTCTCCCAGTGGCGCAATATGCTCCCAACTATCTCATGCTCTTTCTGCGTACCTCCGCGAATCCGGAAGCGCTCGGTAACAGTCTGCGCAACTCGATTGCCGGCCTGGATCCCAATCTACCGGTTTATCGGATTCGCACGGCACGAGCTTCGGTCAATCAGGGGCTGGGGAGTATCTCGTTGCTGGGAAGCCTGCTGGGAGCATTTGCCGCGGTTGGTGTGATCCTGGCAGCGATTGGGATTTACGGTGTTGTCTCTTACACGGTGGTCCAACGTACTGGAGAACTCGGAATTCGCATGGCGCTGGGAGCGCAGACTCGCGACGTTTTGTGGTTGGTATTGGCCAAAGGCGCCGTGCTTGTCCTGATGGGAGCGTTGTTGGGAGGAGTGGGTGCGTACGGCGTATCGAGACTATTGCTTTCGCTCATTCCATCATTGCCAACACGCGATCCACTGATTCTTCCGTTAACGGGTGTTGCCCTCGTCGTGGTGGCGCTGCTGGCTTGTTACATCCCGGCGCGTCGCGCCACGAGAGTCGATCCGCTGACGGCCCTGAGATCTGAATAAACAAGCGGTGAGACGTTAAATGCGAGCGACGGCTTGCCTCAGAAGTAAGAATCGTTGTTGGACGCAGTCAGTACCACCCGCGGTAGCGGGTGGGTGCGTAGCCGCGAGCGACAGCAGATTAGTCGCGCACGTTTAAAATCCTTCCGGATGCCTTATCCAATTCTACGGTCTTTCCTTTGGAACGATCCTCCAAAAACAATATCCGTTGTCCGTCAATCAAAGGCAGGCGAAATCCACTAAATGAAAGCGCGTATTGCTTCTGTGGGTCTTCCTCCTGCCACACGTATTTTCCAGTTTGCAGATCGATCTTCGCGAAGAGATTCGCCGCTGACAAGTACGCGTAGTTTGCTTCAAGAGTGGCCGGACCAATATTGAAACCATTTATCGGTGCCGCCCACTTCGGCTTTAGTGTCTTCTGATTCAATCGCAGGAGATATCCCCAACCAAACTCCCCATCGCTTCCTTCATAGACCAGGAGCAAATCCCCTTCGTATTCCAGGAAGTAGAACCGCACCATATGGCCATTACGGCCCAACGGCAAACTGAAATTTCTGGGCCGTGCTTTACCGCTACTACTCTCCGCATAACCGTCAGCCCTGATCGTGTACCCGCCACCCTCAGTTTTGAACATGAAAAATGAACGGTATCCGGGATCTCCGATGCGACCGACAGCCGTGAAATTTTGTTGTTCAGCGGAAGCGGGCCGTTCATTATCCTGTGCTCGCGCCGGTACGACGGCTGCAATTAGAACCATAAAACCTATTGCGGCAATCCTCATTTTCCCTCCGTAGCCGGGGCCAGCTAAGGTCAAGCTACCACAGCCGGACCGCCACAAAGAAGCAAAAAAGGCACAAAGATCATTCCGCTGACTCTTTGTGCCTTTTGTGCTTGTTTGTGGCTAAAAATTTGGTCAGGCAGCAACAGATAAACGTTGCGAGTACGTGAGCTGGGGAAAGAATTGTACGTCGGGCTTAATCTCGAAAACAGTATTGAGTCGTGTGATTTCGAATATTTTGTACAAAGGTTTGCTCACATTTATTAGTTTGAAGCGAATTCCTTTGGCGAGGGCCTGTTCGCGGAGTTGTAACAACACACCAAGCCCGTGAGCATCCACGACGCCGACGTTTTGCAGGTCGAGAATGATATCGCCGGCGTCAGACGCTGCCTGCACGGCGCTGCGTAGAGTTTCTGTATCACCATTTATAATCTGCCCTTCGAGGCAAAGAGCTTCAATGGCGTCCAATCTTTTGGTGTGTACCTTCAACATGATGCCCCCAAGTTTGCGTAGTGAATTGATCCGCTGTGTGTAGTGCGGCTACAAGTATTCCACCTTGTAAACGCTTAAGTTCCACTTTTCTTAACTGATTGGGTTTCAGTTTTTTTTCTGTTGAGATAACACCGCCGGCCCGGCGTTTTGAGACATTTATTTTTTGGGGCCATAGCTTGTGGAACGAGCATCATTTCCATGGTGAGCTTAGCCGCAGATGAACGCAGAATACGCAGATCAGAAATCCAATCCGGCGTCTATCCGCGGCTAATATATGTTTTATTTTTGTAGCGCAAGGTGATTCGGATGCAAAACTTTATTCCCGGCTTAGAACTCAGCGAACTGTTTTATACGGAAGCAGCAAAGCCAATCCTGGAAACCCTCTTTCCACAAGTCTCATACTCTGCTGCCTTAATTGGCTGGGGCTCCGAAGTGTTAGGTTATGACGATATTCAATCGTCCGATCATCACTGGGGACCAAGATTCCTTCTATTCCTGTCACCACAGGACTATGAGAAATACAAGAATGCTATTGCCGAAGCATTGAGCCATAATCTGCCTCACCGCTTCAGAGGTTACGCGACGAATTTCGGTGAACCCGATCAAATTGGAGTGCGACTTCCCAAAGAAATCGAAGCGGGTCCTGTCAACCACATGATTGTCATTGAAACCATCGAGAGCTTTTTTAGATGGTATCTCGGATGCGATCCTTATCAATCGCTTACGGCCGCCGACTGGTTGTCATTCTCAGAGAATAAGCTGCTTGCGGTTACAAGTGGTCGAGTTTTCCACGATGGTCTTGGCGAACTCGAAGAAATACGTCGAAAGTTCAGTTACTATCCACGGGACGTTTGGCTTTATCAGCTTGTTGCTCAGTGGATCAAGATTTGGGAGGAGCGTGAGTTTGTCAGCAGGTGTGGAGACGTCGGAGATGAGCTAGGCTCGATGGTCATTGCCGCGCGCCAAGTGAAAAAGCTGATGGGACTCTGCTTTCTAATGGAGCGCAAGTATGCGCCTTACAGCAAGTGGTTTGGGACGGCCTTCGCGAAGCTGCAATGTGGTCCAGAACTGACTCCTATCTTCAGAGAAGTGCTCTTGTCTCTGACGTGGAAAGAGAGGGAAAGACACCTGGCGAGGGCTTACAGTGTAATTGCGCGGCTGCACAATGCATTGCAGATCACCCGGCCTATACCTGAAGAGGTATCAAACTATTTCGGCCGGCCGTACTTAGTGTTTGAGGCGCCAGATTTGGTTAGAGACATCATTAATAATTTTACCGACGAAGAAGTTAAGGCTATTAAACATCCATGGGGTTCGGTAAACCAGATCATGGAGTCAACGGACCACTTATCGCGCATTTGGTCATCTGAAATGCTGAAAGTGCTATACAGATAGGCGTGCAATATTTTCGCAAAGCCCTGGCCGAAGTTCATTAGCCGCAGATGAACGCAGATATGCGTTTATCTGCGGCTAAATTCCAACGCCGCCACTACTCAGTGAAACGGCTTCCATATATTCGCGAACGCCCAGTTGGCCTGCGAAATGCCGCTGCAAGTGGGCGACGCAAAGCCCTGGCCCGCGCAACTGCCGTTGTCGCGTGCCACGGACCACATCGCGATTCGGGTGATGTAGCTGTTTGCGTTCGCAAAGTTCAAGAGCGATTGCGCGTCGCTCAACTGAAAGATCTCAGTGTTGGTGTCGTTCACTCCGATCATGGGAGTTACTCCGATAGTCGCGCTCAGGCCTGCCGCCACTACCTGATTATGGGTGTTCGTCGCGGCTTGTTGAGCGCTGAGTCCCATCTGACCGCCATTATCGTTGGCCGAACCGTAGTCCATAGCCATGACATTTACCACGTCGAGGCTGAGTCCATCAGCTTTCACGCTGTTCAGAATATTCACACCGCTCGACACCAGTCCGGTCGGCAGAACCGGCAAGGTGTAGGAAATTACTAGACCCGGATTCGCGCTCTTCAGCGCCTTTAACGCCTGGTCGCGACGAGTGATCGAGGCCTGGTCAGTAGTCGCTCCCCCTTCAATATCGAAGTCCAGTTTCACTGGTGTGCTGGAGTTGACGCTGTATTTATTGAGCACCGCTTGGTAAGCAGCCTGCAGACTCGACACGGTGGTGCATCCCTGGGCCAGTTCAGTCCCCGAAGCGCCTCCGAACGAGATAATCACATCACCGCCGGCAGCACGTATGCCCTGGACCTGCGAGAGTATCGTTGTGCCATTGGGCAGCGTGTCATTCGCTACCGTCGCGCCCACACCGCCCCAGGTAGGCGTGCAGCCGCCATTACCAACCACGAATCCGAGAGTAAAGAACTTGATTCCCGATTGCTGCTGAATGTTTGTGAGTTGCCAATCAACAGTAAGACCCATGTCCACATAAGGCGCAAACATTTTCGCAGATGGTGGTGGCGGGGGTGGACCGCTCGGCGTGGTTACACTTATCGCTGTGCTCTGTGCGGAACTTCCCGCAGCGTCGGTGGCTGCAACCCTGAAGCTGTAAGTGGTCGAGGGAGACAAGCCGCTTATCGTCAGGTTGGGACTACTCGTAGTGCCGGCCGCAACACCGTTTTTGAAGACAGTGTAGCCGGTTAACACGCAGTTGACGGCGACTGTCGAAGCGGTCCAACTCAGATTCGTGCTGTTACTTGTAGTTCCTGAAGCTTGTAGTCCTGTAGGCACGCTGGGAACTGTAGTGCAGGCACTGCAAGTTCCGATGCTGGTCCAGGGCTGACCACTTCCCGGCCCACCATTGTTTGTGGCAGGGTTTTGCCCCTGCGTCCAAAAGTTGGCCTGGTAGTTTACGCCGCTAACGCTGGCCGTCATTCCGGCAGTGTAAACACTGGTAGAGTTCCAGGCCGTTGCGCATGAGCCGCCACCTCCTCCACCACCCGATCCGCTACATGGTCCATTGCTGGTCCATGGTTGACCACTGCCGGGTCCACCGTTGTTAGTGGCGGGGCTTTGACCCTGGGTCCAGAAATTTGCGGTGTAGTTGATTCCGTTTTGGCTCGCCGTCATGCCGGCGGTATAGACCGACGTGGAATTCCAAGGCGAAGCGCAAGTCTGTGCAGCGCCCACGCGCGCCATGCACAGCAGCAAAAAGAATAGTCCGAGACTAAATTGGATTCTGCGAGCTGAGTTCATAAAAGCTCCTTGGTGTTAGGAGTTGATTGGACGGGGGAAGTGAAGTGTCTTCAACCGGGAGGACAAATGTGACTGGGTGACTAACTTCTATGCCTAATAACAGTGGTTGTCAATAGGCGGGAAACAAGATCAGTGAAGTTCAGTTAACCGCAGATGAACGCAGAATACGCAGATCAGAAATCCCAGTCTGCGCCAATCCGCGTTTATCTGCGGCTAGATCTTACTTACCGTTTGACGGGAGCTACCTTCATCGAAGTTCTATTGTGTCAGGGCATGCAGCCAACCCGGTTCGCGGTAGTTTTCTTCTTCATGTCGCCGCAGTCTGGCGGTCATGATGCTTGCGCGCCCTAAGTAACCCACGATCTGCTTTGGATTGCTGCGCCGTACGACCGGCAACCGGCCGATATCGTGGTGCACCATTCTCGTCACTGCGTCATGAAGAATTTCATCCGGGAAAGTAATAATCAAATGCTGGCTGCCGGCTTCAAGTACGGTGCTGCCATCCGGTGATTTTTCAAGCGCGCGGACGAGATCGCCGCGCGTGATGATGCCTGCGAGGTTACCTTCCTCATCGGCGATCAGCGTTCCCTGACGGTGCGACAGCTCCGGATCTCCGTTCGCAATCAGATCGGAAAGCTCAGTGACCTTCATCCGGGCCGGCACGGTGGGCGGATTGTGGTCCATAACTTCCCCGACGCGCAAGACGGCAAGCGGATCCACACTGTATTCACGAGTAACGTGAAAACCACGACGCGCCACCTTTTCAGTCAAGATGGAGCGGCGCAGCAGCAACACCGTCACCGCGTGTGCGGCAATACACGAGACCAGCAGCGCCGGCAAGAGGTTCAGGTCATGAGTTAATTCGAGCGCGAAGATCATAGAAGTCAATGGCGAGCGCATGGTGCCGCCCATCATTGCAGCCATACTAATCAGCGCCCACAGGCCGGGATCGCCGATCGATATGAACCTTCCCTCGATAGCGCCGAGCGCGCCGCCGATAATCAAAAGTGGCGCCAGCACGCCGCCGGAAGTTCCCGAGCCCAACGATATGGACCAGACGAGTGCTTTCCCGATTAACAATCCAATCACGACCGCACCAACCAGCTCGCCTCGCAACAGCGCATGAATGGTGTCGTAGCCTACACCGAGCACGCGCGGATCCAGCCAGCCACCAATGCCGACGAATAGTCCACCGATAGCGGGCCACCACATCCAGTGAATCGGAAGCTTGCTAAATAAGTCTTCACAGAGATAGACCAACGATGTCAGTACACCTGATGCCAATCCGGCAGTGATGCCGGCAAGGAATGCGATCATTAGACCTTCGGCGCCGAGTGGCGCGTGGGGTGTTACGAGGAAGATCGCGCCCGCCCCGAGTAGCGGCACGCGCACTATGGCGGCGACAGCCGATGCGATGGCTACGGGAATAAACGAACGCGGCCGCCACTCAAAGAGAAGCAATTCCACTGCCAGCAGCACCGCGGCTACCGGCGCGTTGAAAATCGCCGACATACCGCCGGCAGCTCCGGCAACTAGCAAGGTTTTTCGCTCAGCGGCCGAGAGGTGAAACATTTGCGCGAAGATTGATCCGAGCGCGCCTCCGGTCATGATGATGGGACCTTCGGCGCCGAATGGCCCACCTGAACCGATCGAGATAGCGGATGAGAGCGGTTTCAAAACCGCCACCTTCACGTCCATGCGGCTGCGGCCGAAGAGAATTGCTTCGAGCGCCTCGGGAATGCCATGACCGCGGATCTTTTCCGAGCCATAGCGGGCCATAAATCCGATAATCAGGCCTCCTATTATTGGGGCAAAAATTACGAGTGGTCCCAGGTGATGATTTGTCGGCGAAATGAAGTCCGAAGAGAAGCGTTGATAAAAAGTAAGATTTGTAAAGATGGCAATCAACCATACGAGAGCTTTGGCGACAATAGCGCTCAAGGCGCCAATAACCACTGCCATCAGTGATAAGAGCAGAATTCTCCTGTCGCGGGTGAAGTCGGCCAGCCGATCTTCGATTTCCGCGTCTTTGGTCATAGTTCCTCCTGAAATTAGATATGTTCGAAGTTTGTGGTTTCAGTTTAACAAATCGTTTGAGCGCTCGCAGGGTGCCAAACTGGTCCCACCTTTAGCGGTGATAATCCGCCGTCCTGTCCCCGTTAATTCCCGTTCCAACCCGATTAATTCGCGTTCCATCCCACGAGTATTGGTTGAAGTGGGCAAATCCAGTACGATGCGCTTTCCCTAACTGTGTTGCCAGAGTACCGGCAGATCAAACCCACTTTGGAGTTAAACCTATGACTACTCATTGCCCCTCAAAGCTTATCCGTTTGCTGTTTGCCTTTGCCGTCGTCTTGGTGATCTCATCTGCGGCAATCGCACAACCCGCCACAGGCACGGTGAAAAAACTGACGCTCAAGTCAGCCGTTCTGGGCGAAGACAGGATTGTGTTAGTGCGTACTCCGGTAGGATATGAAACGAACAAGGTAAGCTACCCGGTACTCTACATGACCGACGGCGACGCTCATATGGGCCACACGGCGAGTACTATTGAATTTCTTACCCGAAACGGTCGTATCTCAGATTTGATTGTAGTCGGCGTCACGAATACTGACCGTACTCGAGACCTGACGCCGGTGAAGTCCACCAATAAAAACGCCGCCGGCGAGCTGCAATTCCCAACCAGTGGCGGCGCAGACAACTTTTTGAAGTTCTTTGAGACTGAACTCATTCCTGAGATTGAGAACCAATATCGAGTGCAGCCGTATCGCATTCTCGCGGGACATTCGCTGGGCGGACTATTCGCCATCCACTCGATGATTAGCAAACCCGGACTCTTCAATTCCTATGTTGCGGTTAGTCCTTCGCTGCAATGGGAGAATGGTGAAGAGTTGAAACGAGCAGAAGACTTCTTGAAAAATCAGAAGGAATTGAAAGCGACTCTGTTTGTTTCAATAGGTAATGAGCCAGGCGCAATTGGAGAGAGCTTCGACAGTTTCAAAGACTTGCTTGCGAAAACGAACATCAAGGGTTTTGAGTGGCAAGCTGAACGCATGGCTGACGAAGACCATGGGTCAGTGGTGCTTCGCAGTCATTATTTTGGATTGCGAAAAGTTTATGAGGGCTGGCAAGCTGCCAGAGATCCCAAGAGCGGAGCAGTGATTGGCGGTTTGAAGGGTGCTGACGAGCATTACAAAAAACTCAGCGAGAAATTCGGCTATTCCATCCCGACGCCGGAGAACCTCATCAATCAGATCGGTTACCAGTTTCTCTTTGACGGTAAGCCGGACGAAGCGATTGCGACATTCAAGGCGAACGTTGAACGTTATCCAATGTCTGCGAACGTTTACGACAGTCTTGCTGAAGCATATGAACGAGGCGGGCGACTCGATCTCGCGGAACCGCTTTACGATAAGGCGCGGGTTCTCGGTCAGCAAAACAACGATCCGAATGCCGCAGTTTATCGGGCCAACTACGAACGGGCGAACACTAAATTAAAAGAAGCTCAAGCTAGCAAGAAGCAGTAAGTAAAGCCGCAAAGAAGCACAAAAGGCACAAAACTCTTCCTAAAGTTTTGTGCCTTTGTTTCTTTGAGCTAAGGTCTCTTCGGATTAGGAGTTTGTCCGGGCGGTATTACGGTTGGACTTGGCGTCCCGTGCGAGGGGCCTGTCTCGAATGCTTGTTCATATGAAACTTTTGATATGTCAAACCCCAGTGCTATGTTTCCCAGCCGGTCCAGCTCATCATCAACGTGGTTGATGAACTCCTTTGGAGTCTTCGGATCACCTTTCAACGTCAGGAGAGTTATCGGGTAACTCTCTACTTCATTCTCAAGCGACTTGTAACGAAGAAATAACTCCTTGTTGTCGGCGATGTTCTTCTGTTCCTGGAAGACGGGTGAAAACAACCCATAGAAAGCCATATACGCAGAGGCCACCATGAAGACGGTCCTCACATATGAATTAGTTCCCGTCCAGCCTTGTTGAGCAATAAAGAAGAGCGTTAAGGCAACAAGCAATCCGGCAGTCATAACCATGACAATGGCGACGAAGTAGTTCACGTAAAAATACGCCATTACGTTTCCATGGTGCTTCCCACGATCGCGGATGATTTCGAGTTGTGCCTTTAGACGTGCAGTCTCACTTTCGGTTGGCGTTGGAGTTGGAGTTGCTGTTGAACCAGTCGTCACGGATGCAGCGTTTGCGTCTGCATTCGTTGCATTGGAGGTTGGGGTCGGAGCAACAGAGGCGCTCGCAGTAGGGGACGGGGTTGGGAGTGGTGACGGGCTCGCGCTCGGGGTGGGCGAAGGCGAAGTGGCCGGATCAAATACTGTCGTTATGTCAGCATCGATCACGCCGACGGCCGCTGTGGTGACTTTTCCGTTGTACTGGGTCAGCCAGTCACCGGCTTTATCATCCGCTACATATCGCGTGTACGACTCTATAACTTGAAGTGCGATGACCAGCGCGAGGATCGCCATGATGTGTCGTCCCACTGGAGAATTCCAGACCACCAGTAGTACGTTTTGAATTGCCGGACCGTAACCACGCGCGAGAAGGACCATTAACAGAATCAAAAATACTGCGACGCCAATTGTTAATACCCAGGAGGTGGTCATATGTATCTCAGTGATTGCGCGGACTCGTCGAGCCTAAGGCGGAGTTCAGGTAATGATTTGACTCTGGAAGTACTTTAACGGAACACGAAGGACCAAACGGGGCTTATATATCACATAGCCGGTATGGTTTGAAATAATAAAATGTCCAGGTTGAGCGATTTAGATCATCCACAGATTACACAGATTGCACAGACTTACTTCTGTGTTATCCGTGCAATCTGTGGATGGTCTTTCAGTACTGGCTCTCAAAACGCTTAAACTCTTCTTCCAACTTCCACTGGAGGCGTGCCTTTTCACTTGACGCCAGGAATTGTTTGCAAGCGTTGGATAGCGAACTGCCTATGGGCTGATCGTTTTTGCATGGAGCAATGGTGATGAACTTTTTAGAATCGGCCCACAGGCTCGCGCCTGGTAGAAAGGCGAATTGAACGCTGTTGCGCGCCATTGTTTTGAGTTGGGTGTATCCCAGCCCCTGGTCCTCAGCGGCTTTCAAGTACTCGCGCGAAATCTCCGAACGTGACACCCCTTCGTCATCGGTCGCCAGCGCCACCGGCACGCCATACTGCAAATAGGTGGCGAGCGGATGCTGCTCCTTTCTTATTCCAAGGATCGCGTCGTTACTCGTCAGGCATATTTCGACCATAACATTCCGCCGCCCCATCTCCCTCAGCAGATCGTAGGGGTCTTGCTCGTACATAATATCGACACCGTGTCCGATCCGCTCGGCATGGCCCTTCATGACCGACTCACGTATATGAAAGCTTAGTCCTTCCGGCGGGACCATGCCGGGCGCGAACTCCCCGGCATGAAGAGTGATATGGGCCTTCGGGTAAAGCTTGCGAAGGAAGTCCAACATTTCCATTTGCACGGTGAAGTTCTGCATTGAGAGTAGCCCATCTTCTGCTTGGACCAGGTTCAATGCCACTACCTTTGAGTTCGGATCATTACCCAACGCAAACCCCGTCACCATCTGAGCGAAGACCTGACCGAGCGCCGCGTTACGCGAAACTTGCGCAATGTAGCGGATGGTCACAGAACAACCTGGATCTGCTTGTGACGTGCCGCACTTTAGCAGACGGTTCATCTCCTGCTCGGCATCTTGTAGGGCTTTGATCGCGGTAGTTGTCGCCCCATCAATGCCGTTGCTCTTTAACTTGTTCAGTGTGCCGTTGAAGTCTCCATCCCAACCGACTTTCTGCCCAATCGCGCTTGACGCTCCGCCATCGGGAGTCAGCATCAATTCGAGATAAAGCACACGTCCCCTGGCCGCACGCGAAACCACTTCAGCCAACATGTTCGCTGTCTGTCCGTAGGTGGCCGGCCCGAATTTGCCGAAGGCGTTAAAGAACTGATCATGACCGCTGTTAACTGTGTAGTTCCAGAAGCGCATAGACCAGGAGTCAATCAGTTTCCCGTACAGACCCGGATTCGAGAGCGCTTGGCTGACTGGGAGTTGCCCTGAGGCTTCGTCGCATGGGGGTTGTGACAGCACCGTTGTGACTTGATGCACACACAGCCCCTTGTCGGCGGCCCACTGGATATACGACTCCGCGTAAATCGCACCTGACAGGTGACTATGAAGGTCGGCGCCTTTAGGCATTCTCTTGAGGAAAGCCAGCATCTGCGGAGGCGACTTGCGGATCGATTCGAAATAGCGCGCTGTCGCTAGCTCTGAATTTAGGCGAGCGTTCCTATTCGTTTGCGCCTGCAAGACCAACGCGTTAAGTACAAGGAGCGTTAAAGCCACGCCGAGATTTATGAAGATTGATTTAGAAGGGTTGTTTTTGTACATCTCGATGCTGTCTTGCGCCTCCGGGAACGATTGTAGAAATTGTTAGAGCGTTTAGTCTGGCGGGTTCAGAGCCTAACGTTCTGCAAGAAAACATCCCACGCCCAACGAGCGACCTTCGAGTTGTTACTGTCCTTCACCTTAGCTCTGTAGCGAAACCGATTGCCATACTCATCCGTCACCCTGGATAGTTTGTAATCGAGCTCAATTGTTTTAACACCTCTGGCTTGCAAACTGAATAACTCAGTTGCTTCAGAGAATCCGTTGTGATTAAGGTCTTGCCACAAGCGCAACGATGCGAAAACCGCATCGCTCGGAGTTATTAGTCCGTCGCCATTGCCGCCCTTATTCGGCTTGTCATATTCAGCCAAGGCTAAGAATCCGTTGCGTGCTTGGCCAATCGGCGGAATGGGTTGATCCGTGAAGTTACCAAACAGTTCTTTTCCAGTATCGATCATGCCGTTGCCGTTACGGTCAAGGGTTAGCCAAGCGTCGTCGGAGTTGGGTGTTGTCCAGGCAACACGCAAGGGTGAGCCGTTTGCTCGCATGTCGAAATCGACTCCTCCTGCTGCATTCGTCAGCTTGAAGCCATTGCCGAAGACATCAATTAAAACAGGGGAGACGCAACTCGGATCATCCGGATTACATTCGCACGGGTTTGAACCACCACCGTCAAACGTAAGGCCGCAGCCACCGCCGCCGCCGCCAGGAATTGGAACGCATGGCAGATAAGTACACAATGGAAACGGTTGCAATTGGTTACTGCTTCGAAATTCTCCTGCAGGACAGGGCTGCGGTGGAGGAGGCACAATGCCAGCGTGTTCACAGGTCTGCTTGTAACAACAACCATTCTGCTGATACTCCGAATAGGGATCACATTTTGGATGTAACGCATCAGAGCAATCCGCCGGATGGAGAGCGCTGGGGTCACTACAGTATTGACATGGCTGAGGTGATGGTGAAGGTGAAGGCGTAGGCGTGGGCGCTGGACCAAACCCACAGTCATAGACGTTTATTACCTGACAAAGATAGTCAATAACGCCCGCGGTACATAGGATGCTTTTGAATTCCAGTTCCTTACAAATGCCATTAATCTGGTCAGGTGTGGGCCGGTTTTGGATCCTGCACGCGGTCTTACTCACGTTATTGTCCCAGCAAACATACCCACTCCACGGTATAACTGGAGTACATTCGGGAAACTGACATGTTACAATCTGCGGCACCGCTGAGGATGTCGCGCTAACGCTTTCCAAAGACAAAAAATTAGCCGACATGAATGTCGGCTGATTCAACATCGAAGAGCTTTTTGATTGCGGGCCCAACTGGCCAATCAATCGTTCGCGGGGCCTTGCTCGCGCCTTTGGCGACTGCGGCAGCTTGACATTATTTACCGCTGCTTTCCGTCTCACCGGCGGAGGATACAGTTCATTACCGAAGTAACCTGTTCCATCGCCAAAACTCAACTCCTGAAGTTCGGCTCTGAACTTACTTGCTTCAGGCCAACGCTTCTCACGTACACCTCTCTCCCAGGCTGTCACCTCTCCTGCCGTTAAAAGAACTGTCTCGCCTGGCTTAATCGGAACATCATCACTCGTTGCTTTCGTAACAATGTCGCCCAATTCTGCTCGGCCATATGTCAATGGAAAAACGATTTCCGGACCACCATCGGGCTTCACGTCAGTACCCATTGTGATGTATAGGAAGTAGATCGGCTTATCTCCGGTATTTGTCAGTTCAAGTTCAAACTCTCGGAGCCACTTTTCATTCTTCAGATCTTTAAACGATTCTTCCTTCTCCTTTTTGATTTTGATCTTGATCGGAATATGAGGTGGTATCTTGTTCTCAAAGATTCTCTCCTGCAATGCGGCGCTACTCGATGATAGACGCGAGCCCATCATTAGAACGCCAACAACTGAAAATACCAGTGCTGCGGCCAGAGTTTTCGCCAGTGCGGTGGGGTTGTTTGCTGAGGTATTCATGAGCTTGACTCCCTGTGTCGAGGGGACGGTTTCGTGAGTGGGTCGGCGCCGCTTGTATCGGCAAGCAGCCAGTAACAGGCGCTGTTAAACTATACTTGCACGTGAATGTCAAGAAACTTGCCGAGCTAAGCATCCATTCTCCTGGCCCCCTTCTCTGCAACTGAGACCCTTTTGGTATTATTACATCCTAAAAACCAGAATATTCTCCCACGGCAAACCTGAGGATGATCCCTACAACACCCAGAATAAGGATTCAAGAGATCGAGTCGCTCGCTCACATGAAGGCGTTGGAGAAGCTCCAACAGGACGTGTGGGGGTGGGACGATCTCGACACAACGCCCCTGATGAACTTTATTATCTTGAAGGAACTCGGAGGGACGTTAATCGGGGCCTTTGATGGTGAAGCAGTAATCGGATTCGCGTTTGGATTTATCGGCTGGGATGAAGGAAAAGTCGTGTTTCATTCACACATGCTGGCCGTGCATCCCTCGTATCGCGAACATGGGATTGGCCGGCAGTTAAAACTGGCGCAACGTACGATTGCGCTCGAGCGAGGTTTCGAGCATATCACGTGGACGTTTGACCCTTTGCAGAGTACGAATGCGCACCTCAATGTTCACAAACTCGGCGTTATTGCCAGTAAATACAAAGTCAACTTTTACGGCGACCAGTCATCGAGCCCGCTACATCGCTGCATTGGCACGGATCGTCTCTGGGTTGATTGGTCTCTCAAGAGTCAACGAGTTGCTAATCGCTTGCAGGAAACGCACGAGCAGGATATTGCGATCGATCAAGTGAAACATTTGATCCAGGTAGGAAGTGATGGCTTAGCTGTAAATCATTCAGCCGGCAACCTTGACGGCAGGCCGGTTTTGATTGAAATCCCGGAAAGGATCGGCTTGCTACAGCGGGAGAATCCGGCTGCGGCGCAAGCGTGGCGCAACGCAACCCGCTCCGCATTCATCAACGCATTCGCCGCCGGCTATGTTGTAGACGACTTTTTGCGAATCAATCAGAATGGATATCAAGCTGGCTGCTATCTTTTAGTTCCGGGAAACTCTGAATGATGTTGAAGCAGACTGTCTACGATCAATTCGCAGCGCAGGCGGAGCGTACGCCTGACATCGCGGCTATCACGGCTCCGGGCCGTCTGCCGTTGACGTACGCGCAGTTGCTCTCGCAAATAGAAGCGGTCAAAGAGTCGCTTAACGCATATGGAGTTGGCCGGAACGATCGAGTCGTAGTCGTGCACGACAACGGCCCCGAGATGGCCGTCGCCTTCATGGCGATCGCCTCCTGCTGTACGGCCGTTCCACTCAACCCAGCCTATCGTGCAGACGAATTCAGGTTTTATCTGTCGCGCATCAATGCGAGGGCGCTGGTCGTCAATGCGGCGGATCAAACCGGCGTGAAGGACCTCGCTCAAGATCTCGGACTGATCGTCGTCGAGCTTATTCCCGATCACTCTGCCGGAGCAGGAACCTTTGAGCTTCGATGCGCTGAGAAACAAACCGCATCGCAAACAGGTTTCGCTGAAGCAGAAGACATCGCGCTGATTCTTCATACCTCCGGAACAACTTCCGCTCCCAAGATTGTTCCTCTGACGCATCAGAATGTCTGCGCGATGGCGAAGAATAATCAGGTGGCGCTTGAGTTAAGTGAAACTGATCTGTGTTTGAACATAATGCCCCTCTTTCATTCGACTGGTTTGGTCGGCGTAGTTCTGTCGTCATTAGTCAGCGGCGCCGGAGTTGTTTGCCCGCCTGGTTTTTATGCGCCGCAGTTTTTTGAATGGTTCGATGAGTTTAGACCGACGTGGTTTACGGCCGTGCCGAGCATGCATCAGGCGATCCTGTCCCGCGCTCGCAACTATCCACTGAACCAAAGTCGATTGCGTTTTCTCCGTTCATCTTCGTCAGCGTTGCCGCGGCAACTCATGACTGAACTCGAACAGGTTTTTCAGGCGCCTGTGATCGAGTCGTACGGCATGACTGAATGCGGAATGATTGCCTGTAACCCACTTCCGCCACGCACACGGAAGCCGCGTTCTGCGGGTGTAGCGACGACGATCGAGATCAACATCCAGGACCAGAACGGCCAATTTTTACCGGCCGGCACAGAGGGTGAGATCGTTGTTCGTGGCGCTTGCGTTATGAGTGGATACGAAGCGGAACCGGCGGTGAACGAGGAATCGTTTACGAACGGCTGGTTCAGAACGGGCGATCAGGGCTTTCTTGATAACGATGGCTATCTCTTCATCACCGGGCGATTGAAAGAGATCATCAATCGTGCCGGTGAAAAAATCGCGCCGCTGGAAATCGACCAGGCGCTTTTGGAACATCCTCTTGTCGAGCAGGCAGTAACGTTTCCTGTAGCTAATGATTTGCTTGGTGAGGAAGTAGCGGCGGCGGTAGTGTTATCGTCTGACGCCGAGGTGACGGGAACGGAGTTGCGCGAGTTTGTTTTTTCCCAATTGGCTCCGTTCAAGGTGCCGCGCCAGATCTTGGTAGTAGACGAAATTCCTAAAGGCGCTTTTGGGAAACTACAGCGTTCGCGACTGGCCGATCTGCTCCACGTCGAGGCGCGCGATCAAGACTCTTCTGCAAGCGCACATGAATACGTTGCTCCGCGCACGCATGAGGAAACTGTCCTGGCTGACATTTGGTCACGCATTCTCGGGCTCGAGTCCGTGGGAGTTTATGACGACTTCTTTCGTTTGGGAGGAGATTCTATTCTCGCCACGCAGGTTGTTTCGCAGGTGCGAAAGCTCATGGAAGTCGATTTATCTCCGATAACCATGTTTGAGACGCCAACCATAGCCGGGTTGGTGCACGTGCTTCATGCATCGCGGCAAAGTGCAAACGGAATCACAGTCGATCGTATAAAACCGCTTCCGAGAGGCTGAACATTTCGCTGCATGTCAAAGAATTCGACTTACGTATTTCCCGTCTCATTCGCGCAGCAGCGTCTCTGGTTCCTGGACCAACTGGAACCCGGTAGTCCGTTCTACAATTTACCTCAGGTCATCAGCATCAACGGTAATCTCAACGTTGATGCTCTACGGCGAACATTCAACGAAATAGTTAATCGTCACGAGGCCCTGCGCACGACTTTTTCTGCCGCGGCGGAAGGCGCCAGCCAGGTCATTGCGAAATCGTTAACGATCGAAGTTCCGGTAGTTGATCTGACAAGCGTGCCTGTCTCCGAGCACGACCACGCTGTCGCAACACTCGCGCGCGAAGAGGCGCGGCGTCCTTTTGACATCTCCACTGGCCCATTATTGCGCGCCCGGTTATTAAGACTATCAAGCGACAGGCATGTGCTTTTGTTAACGATGCATCACATCGTGAGTGACGGCTGGTCCATCGGTCTGCTGTTTCGCGAGCTGGGTGCTATCTACGAGGCTTTCGCGGCCGGCGAGCCTTCACCGCTTTCGCCCTTGCCGATTCAATACGCCGATTTTGCTGTCTGGCAGCGAGAAGCTTTGCGCGGACCGGTGTTGGACCGGCAACTCAGCTATTGGAAAGAAAAACTTTCAGGCGCACCGCCGGTGCTGGAGTTGCCGTCAGACAAGACACGTCCCGCAGTTCAACAATTTCACGGTGCGCAAAAGGTGCTATGGATTTCGCCAGACCTCACGCAGAAGCTGAAGGCTTTATCCGCAGAGCATCGCGTAACACTCTTCATGACGCTGCTGGCTGCGTTCAAAGTGCTGCTGTGGCGATATACAAATCAACCTGACATCGTGGTCGGTTCGCCGATAGCCAATCGCACCCGTGCTGAGACAGAAGAGTTGATTGGTTTTTTTGTGAACACCCTCGTGCTGCGGACCGATTTGTCCGGCAACCCGACTTTTGCTGAGTTACTAAACCGCGTCAAGGGGGTCGCACTCGGAGCTTACGATCATCAGGATCTACCGTTTGAAAAACTCGTGGAGGAGCTGAGTCCCGAACGCGATCCAGGTCGCAATCCGCTCTTCCAAGTTTCTTTTGTTTTGCAGAATGCCACGCGATCACGACTCGAACTGCCGGAACTAACTTTGGAGACTATGGATGTTCACAGCGGCACGGCGAAGTTTGATCTGACGCTTTCCATTCTTGAATCGGCTAATGGATTGAAGGCGAGTTGGGAATACAACACGGATCTGTTTGAGCGTGCGCGCATCGAGCGCATGGCGGAGCACTTCCAAACGCTGCTGGAGGCGATCGTAGCTGAGCCGGAGAAGCGTATTGGTCAACTGCCGCTGCTGACGGCGAGCGAGCGCGAGCAGGTGTTGGTCGGTTGGAACCAGACGGCCGTACCTTTTCCTGAGAAGCAGAGCATTCAGCAGTTGTTTGAGGAACAGGTAGCGAGAACGCCAAAGGCCGTCGCAGTAGTCGATCAACAGCAGTCGCTGACGTATGAGCAACTGGAGCGCAGAGCGAATCAACTGGCGCGGCGTTTACGAAGAGAAGGAGTGGGACCGGAGAGCCTGGTGGCAGTTTGCCTGGAACGCACGACGGAGTTGCTGGTGGCGCTGCTGGGGATTCTGAAAGCCGGTGCTGCTTACGTGCCGCTCGACCCGAGCTATCCACAAACGCGCTTGCAGTTCATGCTGGAAGACTCAGCAGCCGAGGTGGTGTTGACCGACCAGCAATTTGTGCCGCGGCTGCCGCCCGGAAGTGGTAAACAGATCTGCTTGGATCAAGAAAGAGAACAGTTGGCGCAGGAGAGTGGTGAGCGATTGGCGGGGCTGAGTCTGCCGGAGTCATTGGCTTATGTGATCTACACCTCGGGCTCGACGGGTCGGCCGAAGGGAGTAGCAATTGAGCACGAGAGCACGGTGACGCTCTTGCAGTGGGCGCAAACAGTGTACTCGCCTCAGGATCTATCGGGCGTGCTGGCATCGACGTCGATCTGTTTTGACCTGTCGGTGTTTGAATTGTTTTTGCCGCTGAGTGTGGGTGGCACAGTGGTGCTGGCGGAAGATGCGTTGCAGTTGGCGAGTGCAGAGTGGCCGGCAGAGTTGAGTCTGATCAACACGGTGCCGTCGGCGATCGCGGAGTTGTTGCGGCTGCAGGGCATTCCAGCAAGCGTGCGGGTGGTGAATCTGGCTGGCGAACTTTTGCCGCAGGCACTGGTGCAGCAACTCTACGAGCAGGAGACGATCGAGCGCGTTTACGATCTGTACGGTCCTTCAGAAGACACGACCTACAGCACCTTTGCGCTACGGTCGGCGACGGAGCCGGCCACTATAGGCCGGCCGATAGCGAACACGCAGATCTACTTGTTGGACGAGTGGCTGCAACCGGTGCCGATTGGCGTGCCGGGAGAACTGTACATCGGTGGAGAAGGTCTGGCGCGTGGTTACTTGCAGCGGCCGGAACTGACGGCGGAGAAGTTCATACCGAATCCGTTTGGAGCAGCGGGCACACGTTTGTACAGAACAGGTGACGTGGCGCGGTATCAGGAAGATGGGAAGCTGCAATACGTGGGACGCAGCGATCAGCAAGTGAAAGTGCGCGGCTATCGCATCGAGCTGGGCGAGATTGAGGCGGCGATCAACGAACATCCCGGCGTGCGCGAGTCCGCGGTGATCGTTAGAGAGGATGAGCCGGGTGATAAACGGCTGGTCGCGTACGTCGTTGCCGGGACCAACAACGACGGCGCGCCTCAATACGACGAATCACTGCACGAGGAGCAGCTCTCTCAGTGGGAAACAGTTTGGGACGAGATCTATACCGAGACAGACTCACCCGTAGATGCGGCCTTCAACATCACCGGCTGGAATAGCAGTTACACCGGAACGCCCATCCCGCCAGAGGAGATGAGCGAATGGGTTAACAACACGGTCCAAAGAATTCGCAGTCTGTCTCCGCAGCGCGTCCTCGAAATCGGTTGCGGCACGGGACTGCTGCTGTTTCGACTGGCACCGCATTGTGCCGCCTACCACGGAACCGATCTTTCGCAAAGAGCGATTGATTACATCAAAGCCAACTTAGGAAAAACTGATCTCGGCGACTGCCGCATCACCCTTTCACAACAAACCGCCGAAGATTTTTCCGGAATTGAAGAGGGCAGTTTCGACGTAGTGATACTGAATTCAGTGGTCCAATACTTTCCGGCGATCGACTACCTCGTCAAAGTGCTCGAAGGTGCGATCAAAGCAGTGCGGCCCGGCGGATCGATCTTCATCGGCGACGTTCGCAATCTTCAGTTGCTCGAGGCATTCCACGCCAGCGTACAGTTGCACAATGCTCCGTCGTCGCTGGCGGTGCGCGATCTCCGGCAGCGTGTACAGAAGCAGATCCAGGATGAGAAAGAGCTGGTAATTGATCCCGCCTTTTTCCGGTTACTACCGAAGCGTTTCCCTCAAATATCGAGCGTACGAGTCCAGCTAAAGCGCGGCCAGTACGTAAACGAGTTAACGCGTTTTCGCTATGACGTTACTCTGCAAACAGGCACAGAAGCGCCCGGACCTCGTGAGCTTGTCGAACTTGACTGGCAGCAGGAACGCGCCGCGTTCCGGGAGCTTGTAACCAATAACGTCGCCGCTGACATGCTATCGATCAGAAACGTACCCAATGCTCGAGTGGCTGATGCAGTCACAGCAGTTGATCTGCTTCACAGCGATGAGGAGTGGCGCAATGTCGCTCAATTCCGAGAGAGCTTACGTGAGAGCATGCCCGGCGCGAGCTTCGATCCGGAGGAGTTGTGGGCGCTTGGTGAATCGCTCGGCTATGTCGTGGACATTACGTGGTCCGCGAAAAACCGCCTCAACACCGACCTTATCTTTCGCCGCCCGAACGTTGGTCTCCCGCTTCGTGAGATAAGCAGCGATTTAGAGTGGGGCAAGTACGCCAACAATCCAATGCGTTCGGACGTAGCGCGAAAGCTCGAACCTGCTTTGCGCAAATCGTTGGCGGTTAAGTTACCCGAGCACATGGTGCCGTCGCGCTTCTTCATCCTCGACCAGCTACCGCGCACAGCGAACGGCAAGCTGGACCGAAAAGCACTTCCCGCAGGTCATTACCTGCGTCCGGACCTCGAGCAAGTCTTCACTGCTCCTCGCAACGCTACCGAGGAGAAGATCGCCTCGGTTTGGGCGGAAGTCTTGAAGCTGAAGATGGTGGGAGTTCACGACAACTTTTTTGAACTCGGCGGGCATTCATTACTGGGTACGCAGATCATCCTGCGACTAAACAAATTGTTTGGGACCCAATTGCTGCTGCGCTGGTTATTTGAGTCTCCGACAGTTGCCGCGCTCGCTGAGAAGATTTCCACGTCACATGCGGGCGAGGATGAGCCTGGTCTCGAGCCTGTTTCGCGAAATCAGAAGCTACCATTGTCGTTTGCGCAGCAGCGACTTTGGTTCCTGGCGCAACTGGAACCAGACAGTGCGTTCTACAACGTTGCTACTGCGATGCGAATAGCCGGCCCGCTTAACGCATCCGCGCTCGAAGCCGCAATCGACACGCTCGTCATGCGTCACGAGTCGCTACGCACTGTCTTCCAGTCAATTGATGATGAACCTCTTCAACTGATTACTGACAAGCAGGCAGATGTTTTCTCAATCATTGATTTGAATAGTGAAACGGAAGCGAGAGAGTTGTTGAAGCGCGAAGCTCAACGGCCCTTTGATTTGTCGCGAGGACCGTTATTCAAGACGATTCTGGTAAAGCTCGGCGCCAACGATCATGTTCTGCTTATCAACCTTCATCACATCGTGAGCGACGGCTGGTCGGCGGCAATACTTTTTCGCGAGCTGGAAAAGTTGTACGACGCCTACTCCCAAAACCGATCGGCGTCGCTGCCCGAATTACGAGTTCAATACGCTGATTATGCGGTGTGGCAAAAAAAACATCTGAACGCGCAGCGTGTCGAGAGTCTGACGTCATTTTGGCGCAAGTACCTGGCTGGAGTCCCGTTAGTGCTGGAATTGCCGCTCGACAAACCACGACCCGAATCGCAGACATTCACTGGCGCCGACTTGCCGGTGACGTTTTCCCATCACTTAAGTGCGCAACTAAACGAGCTGAGCCAGCGGCAAGGCGTCACGTTGTTCATGACGCTGATGGCGGCGTTTCAATTATATCTATCACGGTCCACGGGCCGTGACGACGTGCTGGTCGGCACTGATTTGGCTAACCGAAACCAGGTTGAGTTAGAACAGCTCGTGGGATTCTTTGTGAATCTGCTGCCGGTGCGAATAGACCTGAGCGGCGACCCAACATTCGTCGAGTTGTTGGAGCGCACTCGCAAGTCAATACTCGAAGTTTATGCGCACCAGGAGCTGCCCTTTGAAAAACTCGTAGAAGAGCTCAAGCCCGCGCGCGATCTGCGGCGCAACCCGATCGTCCAGGTCCTGTTTGTGATGCAGAATACCGAACAGCGCACCTTGCGTTTGTCTGGTACAACGGTCGAGCCATTCAAGCTGAGTAACGCGAGCTCACGGTTCGACCTTGCGGTCTTTATAAGCGAGAAGGAGAATAGCCTGCACGGTTTATGGCGATACAACCCCGACCTGTTCGCCTCTACTACGATCGCAAAATTCGCGGAACAATTTGAGGCGTTGTTGAAGCGCATAGTCGCAGATCCGAATGTCAGGCTGGGCAAGTTAACTCTGGAAAGCAAAGACCTGATGCCGCCGAGCGAAACCTCAGTTCAATTTAAAAAAACGCGTCGCAGAGCTGTTGACCTGGCCCAGCTTCGCACGATAAAGAGCGAATTTCTCGAGCCGCACACAACGCTGCCGCTCGTCATCACGCCGGAAGAAGATATCGATCTGGCTGAATGGGCGCGCACAAACCAGGAATTCATCGAAGCCAATCTCTTGAAACACGGCGCGCTACTGTTTCGCGGTTTCAGCGTCGCTTCCCCTCTTGAATTTGAGGAGTTTGCCAAGTCTACGTGTTCAGATTTATTTGGAGACTATGGCGATCTGCCGCGCGAGGAGATGGGGGGAAAGGTTTATGCCTCGACACCATATCCGGCGGAAGAAAGAATTCTTTTCCATAATGAGAGCTCGCATATGCATCGCTGGCCGATGCTGATTTGGTTTTACTGCATCAAGGCGGCTGAGCGCGGCGGCGAGACACCGATCGTCGATTGCCGGCAGGTCTATAAACAACTGGATCCGAACATTCGCGACCGGTTCGAGCAAAAGGGATTGATGTACGTTCGCAACTTCACTGATCGACTGGATGTGAGCTGGCAAAATTTTTTCCAAACTGACGATCGCTCGCAGGTGGAAGACTACTGCCGCCGGGCTGCGATTGACTTCGAGTGGAAGGAGAACAACGGTTTGCGTATTCGCCAGCTTTCACCTGCGGTCGTCGCGCATCCGCAGACGGGTGAAATGGTCTTCTTCAATCAAATTCAGTTACATCACGTCTCGTGTTTGCCTGTCTCAGTGCAGGACTCGCTGCGCTCCATGCTCGATGAGGAAGATTTTCCGCGCAACGTTTATTATGGCGACGGCTCGCCGATCGAAGATTCAGTGGTCACGGCTCTTCGGGAGCTATACGACAGATTGGCAATTAGTTTTCCCTGGCAGGAGCGCGACGTGCTCATGCTCAACAATATGCTGGTGGCGCATTCCCGCAACGCATTTAGCGGAACGCGAAAGATTGTTGTTGCCCTCGGTTCGATGGTCTCTGCGTGATCTCTGCGGTCCTCTGCGCCCTCTGCGGTAAATGCATTAATGATACTTTACCGCAGAGGGCGCAGAGGACCGCAGAGGTTACGCAGAGATAAAACTAAATAGGACAGATGCGAAGCTCAACCTCCCACGGTTTCCGCCTATCCCCGCAGCAACGACAGATTTGGATTTCCCAGCAAGCGTTTCCAAGTCAGCCGTTTCGTGTCGTTAGTAGGTTCAATGTTACTGGACCTCTCGATAGCGACCGGTTGCAACAGGCGTTGAGGACAGTCGTCGCTCGGCACGAAATCCTGCGTACAACTTTCGCCCGCCCTGCCGGAATAAGAACTCCGTTCCAGGTGATCTCCGAAGAAACAAACTTTTTCTGGCAGAACGTAGATTTACGAAGCCTGAATGAACGGGAGCAGCAGGAGAGAATCGACGCGCTCTTTTCAGCAGAGCGCAAAGAGCCGCTGGTACTCGACCGTGGTCCAGTGGTGCGATCTCACCTCGTGGAATTGTCGAATGAACGCGCAGTGCTACTACTCTCATTGCCTGCAATTTGCGGCGACTTGCAAACCCTCTTCAATCTCGCCGGCGAGCTGTTTCGCGCCTACGAAGCAAATGCCGAACTGCATGCGGATGAAGTGGCTCAGTATGTCGATTATGCCGAGTGGGCCAATGAACTGCTAGAGACAGTTGATGAACAGACGCTGAAGCAGAAAGCATTCTGGAAGGAGAGACTGACCGAAGCGAATCCGGTGCCTACACTTCCGCTTGAACGACGACATGCCGGCGACGAACATCCTGAGTATGAGGTAGTCAGTCTCGATCTCGACAACGATTCAGTCGCGGCACTCGCGTTAGAAACCGAAACTGCCGTTTTTATTCTTTGGCAATCACTGATTTCGAGATTGTCAGGCAAGCGTGACTTCACGATTTATAAGCGTTTTGATGGTCGTAAGGTCGAAGATCTTCGTGGCGCATTGGGACCATACGACCGCTATCTGCCGGTCCAGTGTCAGCTCGAAAATGATCTGGTCGAGTGGCAGGCGCGACTCGTAACCGAAGAGCTCCAGAGAGTAAGTGACTCACTCGAATATGCAGAACCTACGGACGAGGAATTGATCTCCGGCAACGCAATCGCGTTTGAATTCGCACAGCGCACCGGCTGGACCACCGAAACTCTCTCGGTCTCACCCGCAAACGAGTTTGCCTTCACGAATCCGTTCAAGCTGAAGCTCTCGTGTGAACAATCACACGAACGATTGTCGCTTAAATTGCACTACGACTCTCGCACCTTTCGCCGGGAAACGTGCGAACGCTTTACCGGCTATTTACAGCGGCTGATTGGAGCGCTGGCAAATACCGATCACGCCCAACTGAAGCTCGACGCGATCGACATCCTGCCGGCGAGTGAACGAGAAAGATTGCTGGTTGGCCTGAACCAAACAGCCCGCGCTTATTCACACGAAACGTGTGTTCACCAATTTTTTGAAGAGCAGGTCCGCAAGACACCAGCCCATCCAGCAGTTGTCTGCGGTACTCAGCAACTGAGTTATGAAGAATTGAATGTCCGAGCCAATCAGGTTGCGCATCTGCTGAATAATTCCGGTGTTACGCCAGGCTCGCGGGTCGGCATGTGCCTGACTCCCTCTGTTAACACGATCGTTGCCTTGTTAGGCATCCTGAAGACGGGTGCGGCCTACGTGCCTTTGAATCCCGAACATCCCTCCGCGCGACTGCAAGCGCAACTGGCGAAAAGCGAGGCAACTATTCGCCTCACAAATGTGGCCGAAACCCTTGACCTACGGACACGCATCATCGACTTTGAACGAGATGCACGCTTACTTCAGAGCATGCCTCAGACGAACCCGGCGGTTGCAGTGAGTTCTGATTTCAACGCGTACGTGATTTACACATCAGGTTCGACCGGCACTCCCAAGGGCGTTGCGGTTCGTCACCGCAACCTCGCGAACTACACACAGTTCATACTGGATCGTTTGCGGCTTGAAGAGCCGCTTCGCTTCGCAATGGTTTCGACGATTAGTGCAGACCTCGGAAACACGTGCGTCTTTCCGTCGCTCTTTTCCGGCGGTTGTTTGCATATCCTCGGTCACGATGTAGCACTCGAGCCACAGCGTTTCGCCGACTATCTTTCTCAACATGCGATCGACGTATTGAAGATTGCGCCCTCACACCTCCAGGCGCTGCTGTCCGACAATAATCATGAAGCGATGCTCCCCAGGAAATATCTGATTCTGGGTGGGGAAGCCTTGTCGCGCCAACTGCTTGATTCCTTGCTAGCGACTCGCCCTGCTTGCAAGATCCTTAACCATTACGGTCCAACGGAAACCACTGTCGGATCGCTGACGTTTGATGCGAGCGAGCAGCAACTTTCCGAGGTAGCGCGCACCGTGCCGATCGGTCGTCCCATCGCAAATACACGCTGTTACATTTTGGACAAGCACATGAACCCTTGTGCTACTGGCGTTGCCGGAGAGTTGTACATCGGAGGCGCAGGCGTCACTGCCGGCTATTTAACTGATCCCGACCAGACGGCGGCACGATTTGTTCCGGATCTCTTTTCCACAACACCTGGTCTCCGTCTCTACCGGACCGGGGACTTAGCACGCTATCTGCCGGATGGAAACGTCGAGTTTCTCGGCCGCAGCGATCTTCAAGTGAAGGTGCGTGGTTACAGGATCGAGTTAGGGGAAATTGAAGCGGTGCTGGCCGAGCACTCACTCATTCAGCAGGCCATTGTTCTCTTAAGGAGCGATGACGGCCGCGAACGGCTGGTGGCCTACGTTACAGGTTCGCGATTGCGGCCAGCGAATACAGGCGAGATAACGGAGTTCCTGAAACAGCGCCTGCCCGATTACATGGTGCCCGCGCCGATTGTCGTGCTGCGAGCGTTTCCCACAACTCCGAACGGCAAAGTGGATCGCGCCGCGCTGCCGGAGCCGGACGCACAACGAGTTGACAGAGTTGTGATAGCTCCGCAAACACTCGTTGAAGCTGAATTGGCTAGAATCTGGTCGGGCCTGCTCAGGATAGAGGAACTAAGCGTAGACGACGACTTTTTCGATTTGGGCGGCCATTCGCTGCTGGCGACGCAAGTAGTCTCCAGAATTAGGAAAGCCTTCAACAAAGACATACCATTGCGGAGTATCTTTGATGCGCCGACAATCGCTAAACTTGCCGGCGTGATCGAGGCTGCGACCGCTGCGGATATGGTTGATTTGCAGATGGAACTGGAGGCCATTGAGTCGCTCTCGGATGAAGAAGCAGAGCGTTTGCTGGAGAATTCATAGAGATCGCCACAAAGAAGCACAAAAAGCACGAAAAAGACTGCCGCTGATTTTTTGCGCTTTTTGTGGCCTAACAACTTCGCCCACTCTCCCCGCTCAGGCACCCGAAGTGTGTCAGTTCGCCTGAGCTTCGCAAAAACTTAGCCTTATTAACGATTTCTAAAACTTTGAGCTTTGCGCTCTGCTGGACAGCCTTTACTCTTGGTCTGTGGTTACACGTTGGTATTTATGGATGATTTGACCAAAAGAGTCGCAACCCTTTCGCCCGCCAAGCGTGCCTTGCTCGAACGGCGCCTGGCAGACCGAAACGGTGGTGCAACTCGGCAACCGCAACTCGCACTGCGAACCGGTCGCGAACCCGCTCGCGCCTCGTTCGCGCAGGAGCGATTGTGGTTTCTCCAGCAGGTCGAACCGGAAAGCGCGGCCTATAACGTCCCTCGCGCGATTCGAATCCTCGGTAACCTCGAGTTGAAAGTCCTGCACCAAAGCCTCAACGAAATCGTCGCGCGTCACGAGCCTTTGCGGACACACTTCGCCCTCGTCGATGGGACACTGCGGCAGATCGTTGCGGAGAACGTAAGCATCGAACTTCCGGTTGTGGACCTGAGCAATCTACAAAAGGATGAACGCACGCGTCGCGCGGCGGAATTGATAGAGCATGAAGCCACGCGTCCGTTCGACCTCAGCACCGGACCTGTCCTCCGCGCACAAGTGCTGCGCTTTGGACCAACAGAACACCTGCTGCTCGTGACGATGCACCACATCGTCAGCGACGCCTGGTCTGCGGGCATATTCTTTCAGGAATTAACCACGCTCTATAAAGAGTTTTCTCACAAGAGCGACTCACCGCTCCTTCCGTTGAAGCTGCAATACGCCGACTACGCGGAATGGCAACGCGACTGGCTGCAAGGCGAGGCGCTCGAAGAACAACTGCGATACTGGCGAAGCAAGCTGAAGGATGCTCCCGCAGTTTTGGATATACCGGCAGATCGCGCGCGTCCAGCGCAAACAGATCGCGGTGCCACTTGCACCACGAGCATTTCTGAGTCGCTCACGGAAGAGCTTCGCGAGCTCAGTCTAGGAGCAGGCGCGACTCTCTTCATGACGCTGCTCGGCGCCTTCGCCGTTTTCTTGCACCGCTATTCGGGTGAAGACGACCTCGTAATCGGCACGCCTATCGCCGGCCGCAATCAAGCCGAGGTAGAGGGTCTCATCGGCTTCTTCATAAACACCCTCCCGCTGCGAATCGACGTTGCGAAGAATCCGACTTTCAACACCTTGCTGGCCCGCGTAAAGCAAACAGCACTTGAAGGGTATGAACATCAGGATCTCCCGTTTGAAAAACTGGTAGAGGAGCTAAAGCCTGAGCGTTCGAATCGAATGCCGTTCTTTCAGGTGATGTTTCAGTATCAACATGCGCCACGTGCCGCCGCCGAGATGGACGGACTGACATTCATGGCGGAGCCGGTCGAAAGCGGGACCTCAAAAGTTGACCTATCTTTGGGAGCTTACGAAAGAGACGGTGTGCTCAAGTTTCAAATGGAATACAGCACCGATCTCTTTGACGCCGAAACCATTCAGACAATGCTTTCGCGCTTTACGATTCTCTTGCAGAGTATCGTGGCTAAGCCGGACATGAGTGTGGGCCAATTGCCGATCATGAATAGCGCTGAACGTCGTCAGGTGCTCATTGATTGGAACCACACTCACGAAGACTTAGGAGAATTTCGAAGTTTGCAGGAGAAGTTTGAGCGCCAGGTGGCAGAGACTCCTGACGCTCCCGCGGTAATTCATGAAGGCCGGCAATTAACGTTTGCCGAACTGAATACGCGTGCAAACAAGCTGGCGCATCATTTAAAAAACGCCGGCGTCGATGCAGAAGCGACGGTCGCCGTATTCCTTGAACGTTCGCTCGACATGATCGTTGGACTACTCGCCATCTTGAAAGCCGGAGGCGCTTACGTCCCATTGGATGTGTCATACCCGAGGGAACGCGTCGATTATGTGTTGCAGGATTCGAGGGCGCGCGTGGTGTTAACACACGAGAAATGGCGCACGCTTTTGCCGGCAAACGATTGCCTGCTGGTGTCGCTCGATAATGACTGGAAACAGATCGAGCGCGAGAGCGATGAGAATCCGAGCACGACGGCGACAGCCAAAACCGCGGCTTACGTCATCTACACCTCCGGTTCTACAGGCAAGCCGAAAGGAGTTGTTGGTTTACACGGTTCGACCGTCAACCGGCTGGAATGGATGTACCGGCAGTATCCCTTTGCTCCTGACGAGGTGTGCTGTCAAAAAACATCGCTGAGTTTTGTTGATGCCATTTGGGAGATTTTTGGACCGCTGTTCCACGGCGTTCCGTTAGTCGTAATCGCAGAGGACGTAGTTAAAGATGTCGATCGTTTTATCGACGCACTGGAGCAGGCGAGAGTCACGCGGCTCGTGCTCGTGCCGTCGTTACTGCGCGCGATGTTGGCAACGGATGGAATCGGACGGCGACTGTCACACCTTAAATCGTGGACGAGCAGCGGAGAGGCGTTGCCACTCGCATTGGCAAACAGTTTCAAGCAGCAGTTTCCCGGCGCGACACTGCTCAATCTCTACGGCTCGTCGGAAGTAGCGGCAGACGTGACTTACTACGAGGTCACGCAAACGGAGCTGCCGGACATTCCGCTCGGACGGCCGATAGCAAATACTGAAGTTTATATTCTGGATTCCCACCTCGAGCCTGTGCCGGTTGGAGTGACTGGAGAAATATATGTCGGCGGCGCGAATCTGGCGCGCGGCTATTTCGATCGTCCGGAGTTGACCGCGGAGAAGTTCGTTCCCCATCCGTTCGCAAAAAGTCACGGCCTGCGTTTGTACCGGACTGGAGACCTCGGCCGGTTTCTTAAAACCGGGGACGTTGAATACCGTGGCAGAACTGATCACCAGGTAAAAATTCGTGGCTCGCGAATCGAGCTCGGTGAAATACAGAGTGCGTTGGACACTCACCCAGACATTCGTGCCAGCATCGTGCTGGCGCACGAAGATGCTTCGGGCGAGAAGAGGTTGATCGCTTACGTGCTCAGTCGTGGCAAAGCGCTCTCGAACCGGGACGTCCGCGCTTACGTGGGTAAAAAATTGCCGGAGTTCATGATCCCGGCGTCGGTAGTCGTGCTCGAAGATTTTCCCCGAACGGCGAGCGGGAAAGTCGATCGCTTGAATCTTCCGAAGCCCGCTGACGTTCGTGAAGATCAGGTTGCGCCGCGAAACTTGACGGAGGAGATAGTTGCCGAAGTATTTGCTGAAATGTTGAAGGTGGAAGAGATCAGCCTAAACGACGACTTCTTCGCGCTTGGCGGGCATTCGTTATTGATTCCGCAGGTCGTCAATCGGCTGAACGAGTTGTTCGCCGTAGACCTGCCGGTGCGGGCGCTGTTTGATCATTCAAGAGTCAGTGAGTTGGCGGAGAAGATTGCGAGCCTGAGATCGGTAGAGCGGAGCGAAATGACGATTGTGCCGGTTTCAAGAGACGGCGAGTTGCCGATCACCTTTGCGCAGGAGAGCCTTTGGGCCATCGATCAACTCGCGCCTGCGACTGGAGCGTACAACATCCCGCGCGCGCTCCGACTGAAAGGACATCTTGTCACTGAGGTTTTACAACGCAGCATCGACGCGATTGTTTCCCGTCATGAGTCGCTGCGAACGATATTTCGCAGTAACAATGGACAGCCGTTCGGCCTGATTGATCCCGGTTGCAGAGTCGATCTTGTTATTCGTGATTTAAGTCAATCCGAACTGGATATTCGATTAGAGGTAGCTGAAGAATGCCGGCGGCCGTTCGATCTCGCGACGGGACCGCTGATGCGAGCTGCGTTGCTGCGTTTGGATGAAGACGAACACATTCTGATCGTGACGATGCACCACATCATCAGCGACGGCTGGTCCATGAGTGTATTCTTTAACGAACTCGTTTCGTATTATCGCGATCTATTAACCGGAGATGAGTTAGAGGTAACGACGCCTCTGATTCAATATGCGGATTTCGCCGCGTGGCAACGTAAGTCGCTCCAGCCGGATACGCTGGAAACGTCACTGGCATACTGGCAACAGCAGTTGGCTGATGCTCCGCCTGTCGCCGACTTGCCAACATACCGGCCGCGTCCTGCCATTCGTACTTTCCAGGGCAACCGCTACAAGTTTGAAGTTTCCCGCGACTTAACTGGAGCGGTAAAACAACTGGCCAGAAGCGAGCGAGTCACCTTGTTCATGACTTTGCTGGGAGCGTTTCAAACGTTGCTCTGGACATATTCAGAAAATGACAACGTCGTCACCGGCGCGCCGAGTGCCGGTCGTCAACCCGGCACTGAGAACCTGATCGGCTATTTCGTTAACACACTCGTCTTGAAGACGAGCTTCTCAGGTGATCCGACTTTCCGCCAGGTAATGCATCGTGTGGCTGAGACGACGCGCGATGCTTTGGCCCATGAGCATGTGCCCTTCGCAAGAGTCGTCGAAACGTTACAGAGGCAACGCACGCTGAGTCACAACCCCGTGTTTCAGGTTTGGTTTGTGCTTCAGGCCGGCCCGGAGCCTGGCGAACGCAAAGATTTTCCCGGGTTGACAGTTGAGCCATACGCGACCGATAGCGAGGTGACGAGGCACGATCTGCAATTGACGATGTGGGAAAACTCGGGCGTGCTGAAAGCAGCGTTTACTTACAACACAGATATTCTTGATCTGGAAACGATGTCGCATATGGCGGAGGAGTTTTCGCGAGTGATTTCGAGGATTGTTGAGGAGCCGGATACGCGGTGCAGTCAACTGCGAACGCTGCTCGAGCAGAGTCGTGAGGAGCACCGCAGTTTAAGAAATACGCAACAGCAACAGTTCGCTCGGCAGAAGTTGCAGTCAGCGAGACGCAAGTCTTTGGTTTAGGCTGCGGATTTTCGCGGATGAACGCGGATCAAAGAAAATGGAAATCGGAAAATTCAAAACCGCCCGTCGCAAACCGCTCAGCCTATCGGCCGAGGATTTCGTGCGTGAGACTGCAATTGCGGAGGGACTAGTTCAATTCCAACCTGCCATTGAAGGACTGAGCCTGTCTCAATGGGTGGAATCAAATAAACAGTCCGTGCTCGATAAGCTGCAGACGGCCGGCGCCGTTCTCTTCCGCGGGTTCGATTTACTATCCATTCCCGATTTCGAGCAGTTGCTCACAAACTTGTCCGGTCAATTGGTAGATTACTCATATCGTTCGACGCCGCGAGATCAGGTGAGCGGAAAGATCTACACATCGACACATTATCCGGCCCATCAAACTATTGCGCTTCATAATGAGATGTCTTATTCGCGGCAATGGCCCATGATCATCGGCTTCTTCTGTGTTCAGCCGGCTCCGGAGGGAGGCGAAACACCGATCGCCGACAGCCGCAGAGTCTTCGCGCAAATCGATCCTGCAATCAGAGAAGAATTCATTCGCAAACAGGTGATGTACGTCAGGAACTATGATGACGCACTCGATCTTTCGTGGAGAGAAGTGTTCCAGACCGATAGCCGTGCGGAGGTCGAGAAGTATTGCCTGAAGGCGGGAATGAACATTCAATGGAATGGCGACGGGCAACTGCGCACGTCGCAGGTTTGTCAGGCCGTGACACAACATCCAGTCACGGGTGAAATGGTTTGGTTTAATCAGGCTCACCTGTTCCATGTTTCGAGTCTCGAGCAGGACGTGCGTAGTTCACTGCAAGCAACGGGAGGAAACGAGCCGCCGCGTAATGCCTTTTTTGGTGATGGCTCAGAGATTGACGAGGCGGCACTCGATCACATCAGGACTGTTTACGACAAGGAAAGGGTCACCTTCCCCTGGCGCCGGGGCGATGTTCTGATCCTCGACAACATCCTCAAGGCCCACGGCAGAAAACCATATCGCGGTCCTCGCCAGATCGTAGTCGGTATGGGCCGGCTAATAGAAAACTGAGCGCATATATAAGGGAGCTATGTCAGAAGAAATCGTTCACGGCTACCGGCTATCGCCACAGCAGAAGCGCCTCTGGTTGCTTCAGCAACACGCCGGGCGTGGCGCGTTTTATTCGCGCTGTGCCGTGAAGATTGTCGGGCATATCAATCCGGAGAGTCTTGAGAAAGCAATCAACCGAGTGGTTGAGGAGCACGAGATCCTGCGCACGACATTTCCGGTGCTACCGGGAATGACCGTGCCCGTGCAAGTCATACATCCGGACTCACCCGGCTGCGTCACACGACATGACCTGACGTCGTTGAGCGCAGAAGAAAAGGAGCGGCAAGTATCCAGTCTTTACAGCACGACGGTAGATCTATTTCGCTGCGACTTATTACAGCTCTCGCCGGATGAGACGGTGATGCTGTTACGGGCGCCTGCCATGTCGGCGGACCTACGCTCACTGGAAAATATCGCTACTCAGATTGCGAGTTTTTATGAGTCTGAACCTGCTGCAATCGACGCGATGCAGTATGCCGATTTCGCCGAAGGACACCACGAGCTACTGGAATCGGAAGAGGGGGAACCCGGAAGACGGTACTGGGCCTCGCATTCATTGCAGGCAGAAGTGAGCATACCTTTTGAGAACCAGGCTGAAGAAGTTTTTCAACCTCAACAACTCCCCATAACACTGCCGGCTGAGGTTGGCGAGCGGTGGTCGGATGTTGTGTTGGCGTGCTGGCGAATTCTTGTTCAACGACTCGCCGGATCTGCCGCGATGTCGCTCGGAATCGCGTTCGATGGCAGACCGTATCCTGAACTGGCGAACTGCGTAGGCCTTTACAATCGTTACGTACCGCTCAACGTGGAATCGCTCGATGAGCGACTAACGATCGATCAGCTATCGGAGCGTTTGTTCAAAGCGAAAAAGGACGCTGCTCAATGGCAGGAATACTTCACGTGGCCCGACGCGACAAATGCGTACTTTTCTGTTTGCTTTGAAGAGCGACGCGGCGCGCCTGTCTTTCGCGCCAACAACGCCAGCTTTTCAATCTATCGCAGCGATGCAGTTGACGATCGCTTCAAATTAAAGCTGGTCAGCTCCTTAGTCGATGGAATACCCAGCCTTGAGCTCCATTACGATGCAAGCCGGTTTGCGTCTGCGGACATGCGGCGAATGGCGGATGAATTGGGAATCTTGATCGCACATGCCATTCAGAAGCCTGCTGCGCCAGTCAATGATTTGGAGAGTTTTAGCGGCGAAGAACGCGTTCGCATTGTTGAAGGCTTCAATCAAACAACCGAGATTTTCCCGACAGAATGTATTCAGAAGCTGTTTGAGGCCCAGGCGCAACGGACACCTGACACGGTCGCGGTTGTCTGCGGATCGGATAAAGCAACGTATGTGCAACTGAACGAACGTGCAAATCAGCTTGGTCACTACTTGCAAAGGTTGGGTGTTGGCCCGGACGTTCCTGCAGGCTTGTGTCTCGAGCGCTCGGTAGATTTCGTTGTTTGCATGTTGGCAGTAATGAAGGCAGGTGGCGCTTATTTGCCTCTCGACGTAAACACGCCGGACGAACGTTTGGCGACGATGCTCGCTGAAACCAGAGCGCCCGTGCTTATCACGCGCGCTGGGCGAGATAGAGTTTTCGACGGCTGCCGGACGTTGCCTCTGGATGCCATCGCCGGCGATTTGGCCGCCGAAGCTTCAGACAACTGTTCCAGCGATGTTATCCCGACAAATCTCGCGTATGTGATCTTCACGTCGGGTTCGACCGGCAGGCCGAAGGGCGTGGCAGTTGAGCATCGTCAACTCTGCAATTACGTTCACGCTATCGACTACAAAGTTGGATTGTCGTCTTGTCGCAGCTTTGCAATCGTCTCAACGTTGGTCGCCGACCTGGCGCACACCATGCTGTTCCCTTCGTTATTAACTGGGGGCACTCTCCACTTGATAACGGAAGATCAGGCCGCGAGTCCGGCAATGCTTGCCGCGTACTTCAGCCGGCATCCCATCGAGTGCCTGAAGATAGTCCCAACACACCTGAAGGCTTTACTCACCTCAGCGGAGGTACTTCCGCGACGGCACCTAATTCTCGGCGGCGAGACTTGCCCTCGCAGCCTGGTAGAAAAAATTCACGAACTATCCGGCGAACTCGCGGTTTGGAACCACTATGGACCAACAGAGACGACTGTCGGCTGTGTTGCGCAGCAACTTACGCGCTCGGGCACCATCAGCATTGGGACGCCGCTTCCCAATAACACCGCTTACATTTTGAACGAACGTCTCAGGCCTGTGCCTGTGGGAGTCGCAGGGGAGTTGTACGTCGGTGGTGACGGCGTCGCGCGCGGTTATCTGAACCGGCCTGAGTTAACGGCCGAACGATTTGTTCCGGATCCTTATAGTAAAGCGCCAGGGCGGCGGTTTTATCGTACGGGAGACCGCGCGCGCTATTTGAGTGACGGCCGTATTGAAATACTGGGTCGGGTGGACCACCAGTTGAAAGTGCGGGGTTATAGAATCGAGCCCGAAGAGATTCAAATCGCGTTGAATGAACACCCGCTCGTAAGTCAGAGCGTTGTTATCGGCAGGGAAGATCCTCCGGCGGATAAGCGACTCGTCGCGTATGTGGTTGCGCAGGATTCCACCCAGCCGGAAGTAAAAGATCTGCGGGAGTTTCTCGGGCAGCGTTTACCGGACTATATGGTGCCGTCCACTTTCGTGTTTCTCAAAACGTTACCGCTGACCGCAAACGGCAAGATTGATCGCGACGCGCTTCCGGAGCCTGAAGCGGCCGCGGGAAAAGGCCAGTTTGTTGCTCCGAGAAATCCGGTTGAGACGGAGTTGAGCCACATTTGGGCCACAGTGCTGGGGCTACAGAAGATTGGTATTCATGACAACTTTTTCGAGCTCGGTGGTGATTCTATTTTAGGTATTCAGATCGTCGCGAGAGCGAATAAGGCTGGTATGAACCTCGAGCCTAGACAAATTTTCGAACACCAAACGATTGCTGAGCTTGCGGCGGTGACGAAAGACGGCCCGGTGGCTGAAGCAGAGCAGGAGACGATTACGGGCGAGGTAACACTCTCACCGGTGCAGGCACGTTTCTTTGAGCTGGGCCTGCACGATCCGGATCATTACAACCAGGCCCGGCTTCTGAAGTTGCGCCGGCCGGTAGAGCCGGAGTTACTGCGGAGCGCAGTTGAACAGTTGCTTGTTCATCATGATGCGTTGAGATTGCGCTTCTATCGTTCCGGACGAGAGTGGAAACAGGTCAACAGCGAACCTCAGTCAACGGTGCCGTTTGAGCGCATCGACATTTCGCAAAATGCTGAAACAGAGGTTTTGAGAACGCACGCGGCGCGGATTCATGCAAGCTTGAACTTGCAGGACGGCCCGATCATTCGCGTCGCCTTGTTCGATGGCGCGAACGCGACTTCCAGCTACCTTCTGATCGTGGTTCACCATCTTGCCGTTGACACAGTCTCTTGGAGTGTGTTGCTTGAAGATCTCGAACTGGCGTATCGACAGCTTTCACTGCCGCCCAAGACCACGTCTTTCAAAACCTGGACCAGACAGTTGGCCGAGTTTGCGCAGTCAAGCACGATCGAGCAGGAGATCGATTACTGGACGTCGCGTCTCGCGCGACCAATTACAAAGCTGCCGGTTGACTACTCCGGTCCGAACACTGTAGCGACGCGGCGTACGATCTCGATTGCGTTAACGCCCTCTGAGACGCGTGCGGTGCTTCAGGACCTTCCGGCAAAACATCGCACACAGATTAACGAAGTGCTGCTGGCGGCGATCGCCAGGACATTTACTGCGTGGATGGGAAGTCCGTCGTTTCTCATCGATCTTGAAGGACATGGGCGAGAGCAAGTAATCGAAGGTGTGGATCTCACGCGGACTGTCGGATGGTTTACCGCAATCTTTCCCGTGCTGCTCGAGACTGGAAAATCGACGACACCGCTCGAGGTGTTGCGTGCTGTGAAGGAGCAGTTGCGAGCAGTTCCGAATCGCGGAATCGGGTACGGTCTTTTGCGTTACCTGAGTGGCAGGAGCAATCGATTGTCTAGTTTGCCGCAGGCCGAAGTGCGGTTCAATTATTTGGGCCAGCAGGATCGGTCTTTGTCGTCGTCGCAGCTCTTTTTATCAGCGCACGACAGTGGCGCTGACGCGCAGAGTCTCAGAGACGAACGCGGATACCTGTTGAATATCATTGCCAGTGTCAGCGATGGGCAACTGCGTTTCAATTGGACGTACAGTGAAAATGTCCACGCGAGTAAAACGATCGAACGGTTGGCGGAAACGTGTCTGGCAGAGTTGCGAGCGTTGCTTGAGGAAGGGGACTCGGTTTACGCCCCCTCGGATTTTCCGAAAGCGAAGCTGAGTCAAAAAGATTTGAACGCGGTTCTGGCGAAGCTGAGAAGGTAATTGTAGGGGCGGCCCTCTGTGGCCGCCCTTCGTTTGTGACATGCGTGACAAGGGGCGGCCACAGAGGGCCGCCCTTACAAAAACATGGTAGCGACTATCAAAACTGCACCGCCCTTGTCTCCTGCCCAGGAGCGGTTGTGGTTTCTCGACCAGATTAATCCGGGCGATGCCTCGTTAAATATCGCCCGCGCAGTAAGCATCGAGGGCGTGCTCGGTGGAGACTTGCTTGAGCGGTGTTTGAATCAGATCGTTCAGAGGCATGAATCGCTGCGGACGACATTCGCAACCACGCAACTGTACGCCGGGATCGATAGCAAGCCGGTTCAGATCGTAGCAGACAACAGCACTATTCCTATCAACTTTGGCGACATCAGTAGCAGCCCGGAACGTAACGCTACTCTGCGAGGCGTGTTGCGCGAAAAGGCACAACACCAGTTCGATTTATCGTTGGGGCCGCTAATTCATGCGACGCTGATCAAACTGGCGGAGCAATCGCACATTCTGTTGATCGTTGCGCACCGCATCATCGCCGATGACGAATCGCTACGGATTCTGTTTCGAGAATTGTTCCGGATGTACGCTGGCGCTGATTCGTCGCCGTTGCTGCTTCAATACTCCGACTACGCCGCCCGGCAACTGAATGCTCTGGACAGTGAAGCAGCGCGAGCCGCAATCGACTACTGGCGCGAGACTCTGCAAGGAGCGCCGCCCGCGCTGGAACTTCCGGGTTATCAACTACGGACTGGCCTGCGCACCTCGGCAGGCGCAATTGTTCCTACGCGGCTTAACGACACACTAGCTTCATCCGTACGAACGTTTAGCGAGAACGAACATGTGCCACTGCGCAACACAATGCTTGCCGCATTCATGGTTTTGCTATCTCGTTACAGCGGCCAGAAGGATCTTGTAGTCGGACTTGAAACAGCCAACAGGCATGATGAAGAATTACGAAACCTGATCGGCGCTGTTTCCAACCTGCTGCCGCTGCGAACCGATCTTCCATCTCGAGAGCCGTTCACCCATCTATTGGCGCGCTTGGAAGCAACCACGATCGACGCCGGCGCGCACTCATTTATACCTTTCGAAAAACTGCTTGACGAATTGAACGTGGAGCGCAGTTTGAGCCGCCCACCCCTCGTCCAGATCACTTTCAATCATCGCGCCGGAGACGACGCAACAATTCAGGCCGGCCCGCCGCTCACGATCGAAGAGTTTGACTTCGACACCGGTGTCGGCAACTTCGAACTGACGCTGGACATTGTTGAAAGAGTGAATAGCCTCGATTGTCACTTCAGATATAACGCACAAGTTTACAGTCCCGCGATGATCGAGCGGATGGCGAAGCACTTTGAAGTGCTGCTGGAAGCGATTGTAGCCGAGCCGGAGAAGCGTATCGGTGAGCTGCCGCTGCTGACGGCGAGCGAGCGCGAACAGGTGTTGGTCGGTTGGAACCGCACGGCCGTATCTTTTCCTGAGAAGGAAAGCATTCAGCAGTTGTTTGAGGAACAGGTAGCGAGAACGCCAAAAGCCATCGCCGTAGTCGATCAACAGCAGTCGCTGACGTATGAGCAACTGGAGCGGCGAGCGAATCAACTGGCGCGGCGTTTACGAAGAGAAGGAGTGGGACCGGAGAGCCTGGTGGCAGTTTGCCTGGAACGCACGACGGAGTTGCTGGTGGCGCTGCTGGGAATTCTGAAAGCCGGTGCTGCTTACGTGCCGCTCGATCCGAGCTATCCGCAAACGCGCTTGCAGTTCATGCTGGAAGACTCAGCGGCCGAGGTGGTATTGACTCAGGAGCACCTGAGACCGCGACTGCCGCGCGGAAGTAGTAAACAGATCTGCCTGGATCAAGAAAGAGAACAGTTGGCGCAGGAGAGTGGTGAGCGATTGGCGAGGCTGAGTCTGCCGGAGTCATTGGCTTACGTGATCTACACCTCCGGCTCGACAGGACGGCCGAAGGGAGTAGCGATTGAGCACGAGAGCACGGTGACGCTCTTGCAGTGGGCGCAAACAGTGTACTCACCCGAAGATCTTTCCGGCGTGCTGGCATCGACGTCAATCTGTTTTGACCTGTCGGTGTTTGAATTGTTTTTGCCGCTGAGTGTGGGTGGCACAGTGGTGCTGGCGGAAGATGCGTTGCAGTTGGCGAGTGCAGAGTGGCCGGCAGAGTTAAGTCTGATCAACACGGTACCGTCGGCAATCGCGGAGTTGTTGCGGCTGAAGGGAATTCCTGCAAGCGTGCGGGTGGTGAACCTGGCTGGAGAGCCTTTGCCGCAGGCACTGGTGCAGCAACTCTACGAGCAGGAGACGATCGAGCGCGTATACGATCTGTATGGACCGTCAGAAGACACGACCTACAGCACGTTTGCGCTGCGGTCGGCGACGGAGACAGCAACCATTGGCCGGCCGATAGCGAACACGCAGATCTACTTGCTGGACGAGTGGCTGCAACCGGTGCCGATTGGCGTGCCGGGAGAGTTGTACATCGGCGGGGAAGGATTGGCGCGTGGGTACTTGCAGCGGCCGGACTTGACGGCGGAGAGGTTCATACCGAATCCGTTTGGAGCAGCGGGCACACGTCTGTACAGAACAGGTGACGTGGCGCGATATCAGGAAGACGGGAAGCTGCAATACGTGGGACGCAGCGATCAGCAAGTGAAAGTGCGCGGGTATCGCATCGAGCTCGGCGAGATTGAGACGACGCTACGCGCGCATAACTCGATACGCGACATCGCGGTCACGACCAATGATCAAAGGCTGGTGGCGTATGTGGTCCGTTCGCCGGCTGTCGAAAGTAACGGAGTAACACTCGCGAGCGTGCTGCGCGAATTTGCCGGCTCAAAGTTACCGCAGTACATGGTGCCGGCGTTCTTCGTCGAATTGGACACTCTTCCACTCACGCCCAATGGAAAGCTGAACAGGCAAGCACTGCCGGCCCCCGAGCAGTCACATGCTCTTTTGTCAAAGGATCCCGTCGCTCCGCGCGACACGCTTGAAGAACAACTGGTGAAACTCTGGACCAGGATTCTTCAAACCAAAGCCATTGGTGTGACCGACAACTTTTTCGATCTCGGCGGCAATTCGCTTTTGGCCGCGCGCCTCTTTGCTCAAATTCATAATCGCTTTGGAAAGAATCTTCCTTTAGCGACGCTCTTCGCCTCGCCGACGATTGAACAGTTGGCAAACGTGCTTCGTAAAAGCGAAGCTGAAGCAACGTGGTCATCACTGGTTCCGATTCAGCCGAACGGATCAAAGCCGCCGCTGTTCTGCGTTCACGCTGCCGGCGCAAACGTTTTGATTTATCGACCAATGTCGCGGCATCTCGGCGATGATCAGCCAATCTATGCATTACAGGCCCAGGGCCTGGATGGACGTCAACCGCCGCTCAGGTCTGTTGAAGAGATGGCGGCGCGATACTTAAAAGAGATTCGCGCATTTCAGCCCGATGGTCCATATTACCTGCTGGGTGCATCTTTTGGCGGGCTGGTTGCGTATGAGATGGCCCAGCAGCTTGTGTCGCAAGGGCAAAAGGTTGCGTTTCTGGGAATGCTGAATACGAATTGTCCGGTTTATTCAGTGGCGAAGAAGCTTGTCTGCCATCTCGGTCATTTAAGACAGCGAGGTTTATTGAACTATTCACGCTCCTTGACCGAAAGCGTCAGACGACGACTGAACGTGAGCACTTCCGACCACACGACGTCGAGCTCGAACGTTCGGAGCCTCGTACCTGAACAGGCTGACGATGCGCTGGCGCAGACCGTCGCAGCCATCTTCGAGGCAGAGGAAAAATACAGACCGGCCAATAAGAGTTATCCAGGAAAAATTACCCTGTTTTGGGCCGACGAGGCCCCCCGAGATTTTGAAGACAATCGACTGGCTTGGGGAAAACTTGCAGCCGGTGGATTCGAAATTCATGTCGTGCCTGGCACTCATACGCGGATGAGAGAAGAGCCGCACGTGCAAAGATTAGTTGAGAAGTTAAGACCTTGTCTCGAAAAAGCGCAGGCGTTAGTCGTTTAAGTATTTAATGGCAATGGTTGTAGAAACAGAAAACGTGGCTGAAGTCGAGAATCTGGAAGATCTGTACCAGTTGTCCCCAATGCAATTGGGAATGCTGTTCCACTCGCTCGAAGCTCCTGAATCGGGTGTTTACTTCGAACAGTCAGTCGCCACTATTGAAGGGCCGCTTGATACGGTCGCGTTTGAGCGTGCCTGGCAGACAGTCATTAACCGTCATTCGATCCTTCGCAGCGCGTTTCTGTGGCAGAGCCTCGACACTCCGGTCCAGGTCGTACATCGCCGCGTGAACGTCGTCATCGATAAACATGACTGGCGCGACAAGCCCGTCGAGCTGCAAAACCAATTGCTGGAAGAGTACCTGGCAGCGGATCGTGATCGTGGATTCGACTTGGAGAAGGCGCCGCTCATTCGTTTGGCGCTCTTTCAGATATCCGACCACAGCCACAAGTTTGCGTTTAGCCGCCATCATATCGTTTTGGATCGCTGGTCGCGCTCAATAGTTAATAAAGAGGTGTTCGCGTATTACGACGCATTTACGCGAAACGAAGGGCTGGTATTGGATGAACCGCATGGCTTTGGTGATTACATTTCCTGGATTGCGGGGCAGGATCAGGACGCAGCGGAAGCCTACTGGCGAAAGAACCTCGCGGGACTCTCATCGCCAACAAGAATTGCCACTCAGGATCAGCGCGCGGGTGTAAGTGAATACGGCAAGCAGTTTCACGACAAGCGGATTCAACTACACGCAGACGCGTTGAGAAGCTTCGCCCGCGAGCACAAACTGACTCTAAGCACTGTGGTTCAAGCTGCGTGGGCCATGTTGCTCTCGCGCTACTCCGGAGCTGACGACGTCCTGTTCGGTGTCACAGTTTCCGGCCGCACTCCGAGTCTCGAAGGCGTTGAGTCGATGGTGGGTCTGTTCATCAACACTCTCCCTTTGCGGACGCGCATCAGATTTGATTTGCCCGTCGTAGCCTGGTTGAAAGCGCTGCAAGAGCAACAACTCGAGCTCCAGCAATACGAATACTCTTCGTTACTCGATATACATGGCTGGAGTGAGATTCCGCGGGGCGAGCCTCTCTTTCAGAGCCTGCTCGTGTTTGAGAACCTGCCGGTTACGACGCGTCGCGAGCGGCGTGATGACAGCATCGTGATCCTCGGCGATCGGACTTACGGTTCGGCGACGGGATACCCGCTAACTTTGATTGCCACACCCGGCGCCACTCTTCACCTTCAGCTTGTTTTCGATCCGGTGCGATTCGATTCCGAAACAATCGAGCGCATGTTGGTTCACTTGCAGACGATCGTTGAAGGCATCATCGCCGATCCGAATCGGAAGCTCAGCGATATCCCAATGCTCACGGCGGCGGAAGAAAGTCTTTTCGACGAGTGGAACGATACCGGCTCAGCATATGAAGAGTTTACCGTTTACCAACTGATCGAGCGCCAGGCAGCTTTGCGGCCCGAGGTCGTAGCTGTTGAGTCTGACTCGAAACAGCTTGTTTACCGGGAGTTAAATGCTCGCGCCAACCAGTTGGCTCGTCATCTGCGTGCGATGGGTGTGGGACCTGAGATGTTGGTCGGAGTGTTTCTCGAACGCTCAGTGGACATGGTTGTTGCGCTGCTCGCGATCCATAAAGCGGGAGGCGCGTATGTTCCACTCGATCCTGCGTTTCCGGCAAAGCGGCTGGCGTTCATGGTCCAGGATGCAGACCTGCGCACCGTCGTGACTGAGACGAGTTTAGTTGATTCGTTGCCGGCCTCTCAGTCGAAGATCGTCAAGATCGATAGCGATTGGGAGACAATCGCCCAGCAGAGCGCTGAAGATTTAGTTCCGAACGTTACGCCTGAGAATCTGGCGTATGTGATCTACACCTCCGGATCGACTGGCAATCCCAAAGGTGTTCAGATTGAGCACCGCGCTCTCACCAACTTTCTCTCATCAATGCAGCGTGAGCCGGGCATCACGGCCGAGGACGTACTACTCGCGGTTACCACGCTCTCGTTTGACATCGCCGGCCTCGAGATATTTCTTCCGCTAATAACCGGCGCGCGTCTCGTAATCGCGAGCAGTGAAACTGCCGCAGATGGGTTTCAGTTGCGAGAGAAACTCGCCAACTCAAGCGCGACCGTCATGCAGGCTACACCCGCAACGTGGCGAATGCTGATCGATGCGGGTTGGCGTGATGGTAAAGACTTGAAGGTCCTTTGCGGCGGTGAAGCGCTTTCAGTTGACCTCGCCAACGAATTAATGGCGCGGGGCGTAACCCTCTGGAATATGTACGGCCCCACTGAGACCACGATCTGGTCAACGACGTGCCAGCTCAAGCCCGATGGTGGTCCAGTTTCCATCGGCAGACCCATTGCGAATACACGAGTCTATATTCTCGATAAACTCGGCAATCGCGTTCCGCTCGGAGTCGCCGGTGAATTGCACATTGCGGGTGACGGGCTGACCCGTGGATATTTAAATCGTCCTGAGCTAACCGCTGCCAGTTTCATTTCTCATTCCTTCAGCCCTGATCCCGCTCAGCGTCTTTACAAGACGGGCGACCTCGCGCGATACAGGTCCGACGGCAGTCTCGAATACCTCGGCCGCATCGATGACCAGGTGAAGATTCGTGGATTTCGCATCGAACTGGGTGAGATCGAATCCGTACTTCGCCGGCACCCTGCAATCCGTAATTGCGTCGCCATCGTGCGTGAGGACACTCCCGGCGAGAAGCAGCTTGTCGCGTATGTAGTGACGACTGAACAGGGCAATGTAACTCCCGCGGAGTTGCGTGAATATCTGAGCGACAAACTACCGAGTTACATGTTGCCCGCTGCGATCGTCGAGCTGGACGATCTACCTTTGACCCCGAATGCCAAAGTCGATCGGCTGGCACTGCCCGCGCCTGATTATCGCCCGCAAGCCGGAGACGTCTCGCCGCGCTCACAACTCGAAGAGTTGTTGTCGGGCATCTGGTCGCAGGTGTTAAAGGTGCCGGATATCGGTATCAATCACAACTTCTTCGAAATGGGCGGGCATTCACTGCTCGCTGTTTCCGTCATCTCCAGAACAAGGGATGCGCTCAATGTCGATCTGAAGGTCAGGCATCTCTTCGAAGCGCCGACTGTCGCTGCACTCGCTCACAAGATTCAGCAATTGTCCGGCGTGCAACCGGTGCCGCCAATCAGGAAGGTGAGTCGAGATGAGGAACTGCCGCTTTCGTTTGCGCAGGAGCGCATGTGGTTTCTCAACCAGCTCGAAAACGACAGTCCTTTCTATAACGTACCGGGCGCGTTCAAGTTAACTGGTCCGTTGGATATTCGCAGTCTACAGAAAGCGTTTGAACAGATTACGCTGCGGCATGAGGCATTCCGAACGACATTCTCGGTAGTGAACAACAGGCCAATCCAGGTGATCGGGCAAGCACCCGCCGTAAACTTCACCACCTTTAGTTTGGAAGGTTGGGCTCCTGCGGCTGCCGATAGTGAGCTGCAGCGACTGGGTCATGGTGAAGCGCGCGAACCATTCGACCTCGAGCGTGGGCCACTGCTGCGCGTCAAAGTGGTTCGACTCTCCGAAAGTGAACACGTAGTCTTCGTAACTACTCACCATATTGTTAGCGATGGCTGGTCAGTCGGCATCCTGATCCGCGAGCTCGCAGCGGCTTATGAAAATCTCACCTCGCAAACCGCGACGCCTTTGCCGGAGTTACCGGTTCAATATGCCGACTACGCAGTTTGGCAGCGCGAATGGCTGGAAAAGGATCTGTTGGACCGTCAACTGTCGTATTGGAAAAAGCAGTTAGAGGGGGTTCCAACTGTTCTCGAGTTGCCAAAAGATCGGTCACGACCGCCCGTACAGACATTCAACGGAGCGCGGCATTCTCTTCCGCTGTCGCAGAAAACTACCGCAGCCTTGAAAGCATTGAGCCGGCGTGAAGGCGTTACGCTCTTCATGACGATTCTCGCCGCATACAAAACTCTCCTCTTCAGATACACCGGGCAGGAAAACATTATCGTCGGAACTCCTGTTGCCGGACGCAGTGCGGCAGAGATTGAGAACCTCATCGGGTTCTTTGTTAACACGCTTGCTTTAAAGACGACACTTTCCGGCAAGCTGACTTTTGCAGAGTTGCTTGCGCGCGTGCGTGAGACGGCACTCGAGGCGTACGCGAATCAGGATCTTCCGTTTGAACAGTTGGTAGAGGCGATGCAGCCGGAACGGGATCTCAGTCGTACGCCACTGTTTCAGGTGATGTTTGCTTTCCAGAATGCTCCGCGCGAGGTTTTTCATGTTAGTGGATTGACGTTTGAGCGACGGCGAATCGAAAACCATACATCGAAGTTTGATTTGACTATCTTCGCTGCCGAAGCGGCGGAAAAGTTGTACCTCACGTTTGAATACAACACGGATCTGTTTGAGCGTGCGCGCATCGAGCGCATGGCGCAGCACTTCCAAACGCTATTGGAAGCGATCGTAGCTGAGCCGGAGCAGCGTGTCGGTGAGCTGCCGCTGTTGACGGCGAGCGAGCGCGAGCAGGTGTTGGTCGGTTGGAACCGCACGGCTGTGTCTTTTCCTGAGAAGCAAAGCATTCAGCAGTTGTTTGAGGAACAGGTAGAGAGAACGCCGAAAGCCATCGCCGTAGTCGATCAACAGCAGTCGCTGACATACGAGCAGTTGGAGCGGCGAGCGAATCAACTGGCGCAACGTTTACGAAAGGAAGGAGTAGGACCGGAGAGCCTGGTGGCAGTTTGCCTGGAACGCTCGACAGAATTGCTGGTGGCGCTGCTGGGGATTCTGAAAGCCGGTGCTGCTTACGTGCCGCTCGATCCAACTTATCCGCAAACGCGCTTGCAGTTCATGCTGGAAGACTCAGCGGCCGAGGTGGTGCTGACCGAGCAGCAGCTTGTGCCGCGGCTACCACGAGCAAGTGGCACACAGATTTGTCTCGATCAGGAAAGAGAGCAGCTTGCGCAGGAGAGTGGGGAGAGACTGGCGGGGCTGAGTCTGTCATTGGCTTATGTGATTTACACCTCGGGCTCGACGGGACGGCCGAAGGGAGTAGCAATTGAGCACGAGAGCACGGTGACGCTCTTGCAGTGGGCGCAAACAGTGTACTCGCCTCAAGATCTTTCGGGCGTGCTGGCATCGACGTCGATCTGTTTTGACCTGTCGGTGTTTGAGTTGTTTTTGCCGTTGAGTGTGGGTGGCACAGTGGTGTTGGCGGAAGATGCGTTGCAGTTGGCGAGTGCAGAGTGGCAGACGAAATTGAGCCTCATCAACACGGTGCCGTCGGCAATCGCGGAGTTGTTGCGGCTGCAGGGCATTCCTGCAAGCGTGCGGGTGGTGAACCTGGCTGGCGAACCTTTGCCGCAGACGCTGGTGCAGCAACTCTACGAGCAGGAGACAATCGAGCGCGTTTACGATCTGTATGGACCGTCAGAAGACACGACCTACAGCACCTTTGCACTACGGTCGGCGGCAGAGCCGGCCACCATTGGCCGGCCGATAGCGAACACGCAGATCTACCTGCTGGACGAGTGGCTGCAACCGGTGCCGATTGGCGTGCCGGGAGAGCTGTACCTTGGCGGGGAAGGATTGGCGCGTGGTTACTTGAAGCGGCCGGAGCTGACGGCGGAGAAGTTCATACCGAATCCGTTTGGAGCAGCGGGCACACGTCTGTACAGAACGGGTGACGTGGCGCGATATCAGGAAGACGGGAAGCTGCAATACGTTGGACGCAGCGATCAGCAAGTGAAAGTGCGCGGCTATCGCATCGAGCTGGGCGAGATTGAGGCGGCGATCAACGAACATCCCGACGTGCGCGAGTCTGTCGTAGTCCTGCACGGCGACGGATTAAGCGATAACCGCATCGTGGCCCACGTCGTTTTAGATAATGAGCGGGATGAGAATGGACAAGCTGATCGCCTGACCCAATGGCGCGAGGTTTGGGATGAAACATACCGTCATGAAAACCCGCAGCCAAACCCGCGCTTCAATACGATCGGCTGGAACAGCAGCTACACTGGCGAACCGATTCCCGAACCGGAAATGCGCGAGTGGGCCAATGGTGTTACTGAAAGAATACTGGCTCTAAATCCGCGGAAGGTCCTGGAAATCGGCTGCGGCACCGGGCTGATCCTGTTTCAGGTCGCGCCGAAATGCGCTCTCTATTATGGAACCGATGTGTCGAGCCAGGCGCTTCGTTACCTGGAGCAACAGTTTGCACCCGGCGAGTTTGATAACGTCAAACTCGCGCAACGAACAGCCGACGATCTAAGCGGCCTTGGTCCAGAAAAGTTTGATGTGATCATTCTCAACTCGGTCGTGCAGTACTTCCCCAGCGTCGATTACCTGATTCGAGTACTTCGCGGCATCCTGGACGTTGCTACTCCCGACGCGTCGATTTTTCTCGGCGACATTCGTTCGCTCTCTTTACTGCGACTGCTTCACGCAGATACGCAACTTTTTAATGCGCCCGCCGAGTTAACCATTAACGACGTGCAGAGTACGGTCGAAAAGCAGTTGGCCCTGGAAAAAGAGCTTGTCATCGATCCGGCTTTTTTCCGTGCGCTCCAGCAGGTTTTGCCGGGCATTGCGCGAGCGGAGATTCAGTTGAAGCGCGGCCGTTACGAAAACGAGCTCACAAGATTTCGCTACGACGTCGTACTTCATCTCGGCAAGCCCACCGTATTCAAAGCAGGTTCCCGGAACTTACGCTGGGGCGTCGATGTAACCACCATTGACGATCTTCGCCAGCTTCTCAGTTCTTCCGGAACTGAACTGCTGACGGTGAAAGGTGTGCCTAACGCACGTCTGAGCGCGGTGCTCAGTCGAATGGAACTGCTCGCCAGTCAGCCCTCGACCATGCCCATTGGTGAACTTCGCAAACTCCTGAACGACACGAGCGCGAATGGCGTCAATCCCGAAGATATATGGGCACTCGAAAAGGAGTTCCCTTATCGCGTAGAGATTACTTGGTCTGAAGCCGGATCAAACGATGCTTTTGATGTACTTTTGAGGCGTCACGGCGTGGAGCTCGAAGAAGCTCCGGAAGAAGTCAGTCGCCGCCGTGAGCCAAACTGGCGCAGCTTTGCGAACAGTCCGTCACAGGCCGAGCCTGCTCGCGATCTCTTGCCGATGTTGCGCGGGTTTCTGGCGCAGCGGCTGCCTGAACACATGATTCCCTGGACGATAACGGAACTGAAGGAAGTGCCCCTGACGGCCAACGGAAAGATCGACCGGCTCGCCATCAGCCGGCTCGCGGTAACCAAACGGCGCCTGGCCGGCACGACTTTTCAGGCTCCCACGACACCTATAGAGACATCTCTGGCCGAGATTTGGGCTGAGGTTCTGCGAGTGGAAAGAGTCGGTATAAACGATAATTTCTTCGAAATTGGCGGGCATTCGTTACTGGCGACGCAGGTGATCTCCAGGATACGGGAGCGGCTGGGTGCCGACTTGCCATTGCGAAGCGTGTTCGAATCACCTACAGTTTCTGAGCTGGCTCAAGGTCTCGACCAACGACCGCGGTCCCTCAGCGCCGCGGAGTTGCCAATTATTAAATCTGCTGGCATTAAGCCCGTAGTGTTGCCAGAAAACATAGATCAGTTATCGGAAGCCGAACTTGACTCCCTGCTTTACGAGGTTTTACCCGAAGCAGACCGAGAAATATGAACGGTCAGATCAAACAAGTGAATGGGTTGTCTGTAGAAGAGAAGCGAAGGCTCCTCGCCGAGCTGCTCCGGCAGCAGAACCTCGAGCCGAAGAAGTTTCCCCTTTCTTTTGCTCAAGAGCGGCTCTGGTTTCTCACCGAGCTGGACCCTGAGAATCCCTCCTACAACTTGCCATTCGCGCTTCGATTTACCGGCGATCTGGATGTGGCAGCGCTGGAAAAGAGCATCAACGCCATTGTCGCGCGCCATGAAACCTTACGAACGAAGTTTGCCGCTGTTGACGGCGAGCCGTTTCAATTCATACACGCAGACGCGACAGTAAGCCTCGAAGTGATGGATTTGACTTCGTCGGCTGAACTCACGGCAGACAGCGAATTGAAGCGGCTGATGACGATTGTCGCCGAGCAGCCCTTCGACCTGGCGCAGGATTATCCGGTGCGCGCGTCTTTGTTGAAACTCGCCAGTGACGATCACGTGTTGCTGGTAACGATGCACCACATCATCAGCGACGCATGGTCGGTCAGTATCTTCACGCACGAGCTGCTGAGTTTCTATAAAGCATTCACGAACGAACAAATTGCTTCGCTGCCGGAACTGCCGATTCATTATCGAGACTTCGCGGAATGGCAGCGCAACTGGTTCAAAGGCGATGCTCTCAAAGAGCAAGTTGCTTACTGGAGTTCTCAACTCTCGGGCGCTGCGAAACTGAATCTGCCGGCGGACCATGTTCGTCCCAAGGTTCAATCCTATCGTGGCGGACATCTTAACTTCACATTGCCGGGCAAATTGACGGCGAGGCTCAAGCAACTGAGTAACTCCGAAGGCGCCACGTTGTTCATGACGCTGCTGGCAGCTTTCAAGGTTTTGCTGTTTCATTACACGGGTGAGCGAGACATCGTCGTCGGTTCGCCGATTGCCGGACGTAACCGAATTGAAACGGAACCGCTGATCGGGTTCTTTGTTAATTCACTTGCGTTGCGCACTGATCTCTCAGGCAATCCGACTTTCCGGCAATTGCTTGGCAGGGTGAGGGAAGTGGCACTGAGTGCCTACGCGCATCAGGACTTGCCTTTCGAAAAAATTGTCGAGGAATTGAATCCGGTTCGCGATATAAGTCAAACGCCGGTCTTTCAAGTCATGTTTGGCGTGCAGAACGCGCCACGCGCGACAGCCAAGCTTGACGACCTGGCAGTAAAACGACTCACGACCGAGGTTCGCACTTCAAAATTCGACTTGACATTACTGATGACCGAGACGGCGAATGGTCTGAGCGGTTGGCTCGAGTACAGTTCTGATCTTTTCGAAGTGGCAACGATTGAACGGCTGACAGATCATTTCGAGAATTTACTAACCAGCATAACGTTGAACCTGGATCGAGCGATTGCCTCGTTGCCGTTGATGAGTGGCCAGGAGCAGCAACAACTGCTGATCGAATGGAATACAACGGCAACTTCATACCCGCGCGAGCGATGCATTCAGGAGCTGTTTCAAGAACAGGTGCTCCGCGATCCGAAGGCTGTGGCCGTTGTCTTCAACGATCAGGAAGTGACCTACGAGACGCTGAATAAGCGAGCGAACCAGTTGGCCCAATACCTGCGCCGGCAGGGAGTCGGACCGGATGTAATCGTCGGTTTGGCGGTAGAACGCTCAGTCGAGATGATTGTCGGGCTGCTGGCGATATTGAAAGCAGGCGGAGCATACCTGCCGCTCGATGCTTCTTATCCGCCGGAGCGTCTCTCGTTCATGATTCAGCAAACGGGCGTGAAGATCATCCTGACTCAGGAACATTTGCGCGACAGCTTGCCGTCGTCTGAAGCAACAGTAGTTGCGCTCGACATTGATTCCGCCGCAATAACTTCCGAGAATGATCGCAATCCTGCGGGGGCAAGTGGGCCTGAGAACCTCGCCTACGTAATCTACACGTCAGGCTCTACCGGAACGCCGAAAGGAGTAAGCGTTACCCACAGCAATGTCGTCCGGCTCGTGAAGGAAACGAACTATGCGCGGTTTGGAAGTGACGAGGTTTTCCTTCAATTCGCTCCGATCACGTTTGATGCCGCCACTTTTGAGATTTGGGGTGCGCTACTGAATGGAGCGCGACTGGTAGTGCCGGAGCCAGGCATTGAGTCGCTCGCGAACCTGGGTCACACCATACAGCGTCAACGGATCACCACCGTCTGGCTAACTGCCGGCTTATTTCATCAGATGGTGGACAATGAATTAGGAAGCTTGCAAGGTGTGCGGCAACTGATTGCCGGTGGAGACGTGTTGTCCGTTCCTCATGTTGAGACTGTGGTGCGGACGTTGAAGGGCTGCCAGGTAATCAACGGTTATGGTCCAACAGAAAACACGACCTTTACGTGTTGTGAAAGAGTGACATCCGAGAATATCGGTCATAGCGTGCCGATTGGAAAGCCTGTTTCCAACACGCAAGTTTATGTCTTGAGCGATCGGATGGAGCCGGTCCCCGTTGGAGTACCCGGCGAACTATTTATCGCGGGAGAAGGACTAGCGCGCGGTTACTTAAACGATCCTGGTGCGACCGCCGAGCGGTTCATCCCTAATCCGTTTGCCCGCACACCCGGCGAACGACTTTACCGCACAGGAGATCAGGTCAAGTATCGCAGCGATGGTTCAATAGAGTTTATTGGCCGTCTGGACCAGCAGGTAAAGATACGCGGCTACCGAATCGAGCCGGCCGAGATCGAGTTCGCTTTATCGCAGCATGTGGGCGTCAAGGACTGTGTCGTGACACCACAAATATCAGGTATCGGTGAGCGACGACTGGCGGGCTTCGTCGTTCCTGTTCCTGGCCGAAAGGTACTTTCCGAAGAACTCAAGAGTTTTCTGAATGAAAAACTTCCTGAATACATGGTGCCGTCGTTTATAGGTGTCGTCGATGATCTGCCTCTAACTGAAAATGGAAAGATCGACCGCGACGCGTTGCCGAACATCGATGAGCTAAGCTCGAAGGACAAGGTGTTCGTGGCGCCGCAGACGGAAGTGGAATGCAAACTCGCTGCCGCATGGACCAGGGTGTTGGGCTTGGAGCAGGTGGGAGTGCATCACAACTTTTTTGATCTCGGCGGCTATTCACTCTTGGCTGTGAAGCTGGTCAACGAAATTGAAAAGGAATTCGGACAAAAAATTCCTTTGATAACTCTGTTCCAAACTGCAACGATTGCCGGCCTGGCAAAGCTGCTGTCGAAGGACACTGGTGCAGAGCCACAGGATTGGCCTACCCTCATCCAAATTCAGCCCGGCGATTCCAAGAACCCACTGTTTTGCGTCTCAGCGCCCAACGTAAATGCATTGGGCTACATTTCCCTGGCGCGTGCTCTGGGTGAAGAGCAAACGGCCTTTGGTCTTCAGGCGCAGTATCCTGAAGATGCAGAGAGCGAACACAGCCAATTTGTAGTAGAGAACGTAGCCGCTGATTACCTGCGCGCCTTGCAAAAAGAACAGCCGCATGGTCCATATCGTCTAGTCGGCATGTGTCGTGGCGCGCACATCGCCTACGAGATGGCTTGTCGTTTGGAAGAGCAAGGTGAGACGGTCTCACTGCTTGGTGTTCTCGATACGTTTGTGATGGAAAATACCTATAACTATTTTTGGTATCTGGAGCATTATCTCGGGCGCGTGCAGTTCTGGCTTCGTCTGCCAACGAAAGCGAAGCTCACTTTCATCAACTCGCAGTGGCGTAAAGTGTTGTCGAACAGACGTTCCGCTGAAAGTGCCCTGCGCCGGGTTTATTTTCCGGGAGCCGATTTCGCGCCCAAGACATATTCCGGCCGCATATCGGTCTTCCGCGTTCTTAAACAGCCGCGGAACCGTATCTCCAGTTGGGATTTGGGATGGGCCCGGCTGGCCAGAGGCGGTGTTGATGTGCGCGTGATTTCCGGTGCTCACGAGACGTTGTTGCGCGAACCGCACGTTCGCGTTCTGGCGAGCGAGCTAAAGGAATTCATTCGTCACCCAACGGTTCCGAAAAGTGAGTCGTCCATGAACGGATCGAACCGGAACGCGATTAACTTTCTTCAACTCACATAAGATCGTGACCTCCAGCGCCCAGGTACAGCGGGGCTTTGCCTCAAAAGTAGCAAATCGCACTTGGATCGGGTCAGTACAGGGAGCGGTAGCGACCTGGTCAGTGATTAGCATGCGATATTTCCTAGCGATTCTTGACTCCATGGTTGGACCAGGTCGCTACCGCTCCCTGTACCTGACCCGATCCCAGAATAGTTTCGGACTTTGAGCGGTACAGCGGTCACGCGTGAAAATCCCGGACCATACAACTGAATCACCGGCGATCAACTTTGACCACGTATCGAAGCGTTACCGCGTCTATCGTGAGTCTGAAAATGGAAATTCGTTATTGCGCAGAGTGCTGCGAGCCGGGACGACCAGCGACTTCTGGGCAGTTAATGACGTCAGCTTCACAGTCGCGCGTGGGGAAGCCCTCGGCATCATCGGTCATAACGGCGCCGGCAAGAGCACGATCCTGAAGCTTCTTTACAACATCACTCGCCCGACACGTGGTGAAATCACAATCGACGGAAAGTTGTCAGCGCTGATTGAGGTGGCCTCCGGATTCCATCCTGACTTAACGGGACGCGAAAATGTTTACTTGAATGGCTCGCTGCTCGGGATGCGACGCGCTGAGATCGCCAGCAAGCTTCCGAGTATAGTTGAGTTCGCCGGTGTCGCTCCGTTTATCGATACCCCGGTGAAGAGATATTCCACCGGCATGTATTTGCGACTCGGGTTTGCCATTGCCGCGCACCTCGAGGCGGATATTCTCTTACTCGACGAAGTTCTCGCCGTGGGCGATGCGAATTTTCAAGCGAAGTGCATCAACCGGGTAACGGAGTTGAAGCGCGCGGGCAAGACTATCGTCTTCGTTTCCCACAATCTGAGCGCAGTCGAGAGTTTGTGCGATCGCGCTTTGTTGCTCGATCATGGCCGGGTCGTTACCAGCGGTGCGCCGAAGCATGTAATCGCCGAATACGAACAGCTTCGGTTGGCGCTTCCGCCGAGCAATGTGTTGGATGGACCAACAGATAGTAACGGGCCGGCAACCATCAACTCCGTCTCTTTTTTGGATACGATGGGGCAGAAGACGATGACTTTTTCGACTGGCAACCCTTTTAGGATGGCCATTGAATATTCTGTTCGCAGCCCACTCGAAGATGTAATCCTGGACGTATATTTCTACTCGGTATTCGGAAATCTCCACACGCATTTCTCTACCGATACTGAAGAACTGGATCTGAAACCGGGTGTCGGCGTAGTGGAGTTTTCGTGCCCGGAGATCTCATTGGGAGAGGCCGCCTACAACGTTGAGGTAGCGATCAGGAGTCGCCAGAGCTCTTTCAACGAGTATATTGATTACAAGCGCGCGGGAGTCATTAACGTGGCGAGGGGCAAGCCGGTACATGGCGTCTTTCATACGCCGCACACATGGAGCGTGAAACAGTTGACCGCCGTGCGTCCTCGTTAACGGAAATCCTTTTGTGCTTTTTGTGCTTTTTTGTGGCTGAAAGGTGAACCGATGAGAAAGATTGTGTATTCCGTCGTCATGAGCCTCGACGGATACGTGGCCGGGCCAAACGGCGAGGCCGATTGGATCGTTGTCGATCCCGAGATCGATTTCGTTGCCATGATGGCACGGTTCGACACGCTCGTAATGGGGCGACGAACGTTTGAGGCGGCGCAAGCCGGCATGGGCGCGACGATGCCGGGCGTGACCACGATCGTCGTTTCGCGGACGCTTCGCCAGCAGGATCATCCTGACGTAGAAATTATCGGCGACGATGTTGGTGAGGCGTTATCGCGGTTAAAGGAAAAACCGGGTAAGGACATCTGGCTGTTCGGCGGTGGAATTCTTTTTCGTAGCCTGCTCGACATCGGGCTTGTAGACACGATCGAGGTGGGTATCATCCCCGTGCTATTGGGCGGCGGCATTCCGTTGTTACCAGCGCGGTCAGAGCGGACGACATTGCGGCTGGTGAGTAGCAAACGGTACAAGACAACTGGAACCCTGGCGTTGGAGTATGCCATCCAGTCTTTCAGCCACAAAAAGGCACAAAAGGGTTTCCGCTGATATTTGTGCCTTTGGTGCTTCTTTGTGGCGCCTACTGATTTAATCCGCTTATCGGCGTAACTCTGCGGCCGCTACCGCGCTGTCACTTGAACGCTCGCCGTTCCCACATTCCCCGCCTGATCGAACGCACGTGCCTGAAGTTGAAAATTTTGCCTCACATTCGGCACCGGCCAGTTGCAGCTATAAGGTGCCGTCGTATCGGTACACTGCAAAGCGCCGTTAACCGAAAATTCGACACGCGTGACCCCAACGTTATCACTCGCAGTTGCGGTGATCGTGACCGTCGATCTGCGTGCGACGCTCGCGCCGTTCGCCGGATTCGTGATCGCAACAGTTGGTGAAATGGTATCGCCACCGCCGCCACCACCAGTGAACCCGATGCGGTTCACAGCGCCTGCACCAGCGCTCGCACCACGCGCCAGGTAGTAAAGAAATCCGTCCGGCGAAACCTTCAGATCTACCGGTGACGAGATGCCAGTGGCAAATTGCGAGCCCGCATTTCCGTTGGCTGGATCGATTCTATCGATCCAACCGCCACAGAAATCCGCGAAGAAATAGTTGCCGACATAGTTTGAGGGAAACTGAATCACCTGCGGATTATAAAAAGCGCCGCCCGTGATCGCACAATCTACTCCGGTGTTTGCGTAAACAAAAATCGGGTCGGTGAAACGCGGGTCCGGTGGATTGCAGAATCCTTCGCAGATGGGCCAACCATAATTCGCGCCGGCGATACCGTCGTTAATCTCTTCCCAGGTACTCAGACCGACGTTGTTGATGAACATACGACCCGTACCGGGTTGAAACGCGAACGTGAACGGATTGCGCAAACCCAGCGCCCAGATCGAACGATTATCTCCAGTCGTCTGACTGAAAAAAGGATTATCAGTCGGGATAGCGCCGGTTGACGTGATACGCAGCATCTTGCCGAAGGTGGTTGAAAACGATTGCGCATTGTTTCCATTGGCGTTATCGCCGACGGCGACGTAAAGATCGTCGTCTGGTCCAAAGTGAATCGCGCCGGCGTTGTGGTTGGTGGCAGTGCTCAGATTTGGCAGCTCCATCAGGATCGTTTCACTGCCGGCGAGGGCGACGTCGCCGTTAGCGGTGAAGCGACTGACACGATTGTGCGCCGGGATAGGGACGGTGTAGTAGACATAGACCAGTTGATTGGAAACAAAATTCGGATCGAAGGCGACGCCCAGCAACCCGCGTTCACCTGCTGAATCCACTGTGACAGTTACGAATGGCGTGGCCAGCAAAGCGCCATTCTTGATCACGCGCAACCTTCCGCCTTGTTCGCAAACAAAAATGCGGCCGTCAGGAGCCAGAGCCATCGCTGTTGGATTAGTGAGACCGGCGGCCACGAGTGAATCGGTAAAGCCTGATGGCACCGTGGCGCCATTGGCAATGCGTGCGCTCGCAATAAAGAGCAACGACGTAAGAATACACAGAGCTGATTTCATCAGAAGCCTCCAGAGAGTTTATTGGACGAATTACCCGGCCGGGACGAGATTTACCTGGTTAAATGCAGGGCGCGCGGGAGGAATGAGAACCAATGACACCATTGTTTTTCAAAAGTTTCGCGGCATTGATCTTTCAGTGCGACAATAAAGAGCTTTGCCTCAAAAGTCTTTAGCCACAAAAAAGCACAAAAGGATTTCCGCTAAGGGAAATCCCTGTTGACGGGTGAGAAGTTGGATAAAACAGAGGGTGTTATCGTTCTCTGTCGTAAATAACGTCAAGGATTTCTTCGTGTATGGTATCTGACAAACCGGTCACGATGAGTCATCTGGAGTTCCTAAAGCAAAAGGTCACCGGCGTGGTCATACCGCTTGAGAGTGAAAAGCTCAACGAAGCTTTTCAAATAGTGCGGCACTTCGTGACAGACCCTCCTGCAATCGTCCTACGGGAATATCCCCGGCGACTGAGCGACACTCTTCAACGCCGTAAGCTGCGATTAGCTCGGCTACGTTACTACGAAGATTAAACTTCTGCCACACGGTGTTCTTACCTTTACTACCCATGTGCTCACGAAGCAATGCATCATTCAGCAGGGTCAGAACCTTGTTCGACATTGTCTCAGTGTCACCACGATCTACCAGGTATCCGGATTCGTGATCCCGGACTATCTCGGGTATTCCACCCACACGCGTGGTTACCACCGGTTTGCCGTGGGCCATCGCTTCTATAATGGTCCATCCAAACACTTCTTCCCAACGTGAGAATTGGCAGACTACATCGGCCGCTTCGAAAACGCCTTCGCCGAACGGATCCTCAACCATCCCGGTCCAGGTCACACGATCTTCAATCCCCATTTCAACTGCTCGGCTCATATACTCCGGGCGATAATTCCCGTCGCCCACAATGACAAACTGAACATTGCGATTCTGGCGAGTAACAAGACGCGCAGTCTCGAGAAAATCGATGATTCCTTTCTCCGGAATTACCCAGCTCACCTGGGTCACAATCGACCGATCTAACGGGATTGAATAACGCCGGCGAAAATCAATAGCCCGTTGCGGATCGGATTTAACCCGCGAAAGGTCTACGCCGTTGTAAATCATCTGAAAGCGATCCCGCGGTAACAAGCCAAACGACGACATGCATCCGTGGCCGTAGTTGCTGACACAAAACACTTTGGTGAGTGGTTCATTTACAACCCGTCCTATCGCCCGCTTCCACAGAGGGGCACGCGTCGCAAGGTAGCTCGCCGGACGTGAATGGTGATCTGTGAAGAATACTTGTTTTACGGATTGGAGACGCGCAATCCACGCATAAGGATTAATAAAGCTGAAGAAATGTAGGTGGACGATCTCCGGACGATGATCGCGGATGATCCTGGCAATGCCTTTTCCCGCTTTGAAAGTGCCATCTGATGGGCCTGCATAAATGTTGATCGAAACGTTTGGCAGGTCCAGAAAGCTTTTCACTTCTCCAATTGGTTCCGTTTGAAAACACAGCACACTCTTCCACCCACGTTCAGCAAGTTGACAGGACAACTCGCGCGCGAAGGTTTCCGTTCCTCCGATACGGAGTGGTTCAACTTCAAATATTGATACCAACGTCGGCATGGGACGTTACCCACCAAACTAAAACTTGCGAGACATGCGAAGCGTCCGTTTCAATCTCGCGCTGATTCTTTCCGCCAGATTTCCAAGGCGGAGTTGAGTACTAAAGGCGGCGTTGAAGGTTTTGTAGCCAATCGGTGTTCGGGCCGGTTGCTCGAAGGCCGGTTGAAAGTTGGTCTTGTTTCCGAAACCCAGAATGCGCTGATCCTCGGCGGAAAGATTTCCCAGCAAAGCCGCATTCAGGATCAGCGGATGGTACCGGTAGTACGTTATATTCTCCTGCTCCAGCCTGACGAGCGGGTCATGGTAAACAAGGAAGATCGCCTGTCGAGGCTCGAGGATTGGCATGCCCTGGCGATGAATTCCCGAACTGTCAAACAGAAAGGCAGTACCGGCCGGGCCGGTTAGCTCAACTAAACGCGAGGCGGGTAGATCGCTAACTTCCTGTTTTTTCAGTATACGCGGGTGTTGCTGACGATGGCTGCCCTTCATGTAATTGAATGCACCCGTGCGCACATCAGTGAGATAGAAGCCAAGCTTAACTTCTCGATAAATCTCGGAGGCGGACGTTTGGTCATACCAGGCGTCACTGTGCCACCCGTGAAAATCACGGGTGGTGGGCAACGATTTCCATCCTTTCGCTTCCGTAAGCTCAAAGTTCGTGCCCAGGTAAGTATTCAGGATGTCTTTGACCAATGGATGCAGTGCGAGATCAACGAAACCCTGATCGAGCAGCAGCACATCTTCGACCATGTGTCGATAGGTTTCGGTTTTGTAATAACCGTCAATATTGTTCCAACGCATTCGCCGCAATTTCACAGCAAACGCTTTCTGCATAGCACGCAGCCGGTCCGCGCTCAGCAAATTAGGCAACACAACGATGCCGTTAACGTCGAGTTCAGAGACCAAAGCATCGACGTCAGACCCGCGACCGGCTGTATTCGTGAGGCGGGGCGCTTCTCGCGAAACCGCAATGTCTTCGATGTTTCTCATCGTTGTAACCGGTGAACTGCGACCTCAATCTTCAACGACATCACCGCTGGTGAGGCAATGAAGGCAAACATGATTTCAGCCGCTCACACAAATTCACAAATTGGTGCACAACAAGGTTTAGCCGCTTGGCCTTGAGGGCGAGACAATGGCGGGCTGATCAAGCGAGTATGCAAAGGATGAGCAGGCTCGTGAGAAATCAGCCAGCCGTTCTATAAATGTAAACGGTGGAAGGATATTATCGTCGCAGTATAGAGTCAACAAGATTCGTTACGTCTACTTCGTGTTGACATCTGTTGTTCATGGGTATAGACGGGTGGTTGTTCACAGGTGTTCGTTCTCACGAATAATCGCTCGTTCGTAAGACCCCGCACGGTCGAGCGCTTTGCCGCAAAAATCTTTCAGCCACAAAAAGCACAAAAAGCACAAAAGGATTTCCGCTAATTTTTGTGCCTTTTGTGCTTCTTTGTGGCCGATTCTTCTGCAACTCATTGCGCGCCAAGCTCTAACGCCGTGATGTTTTTCCTGTCGCGCACGTAAAGCCGCGTGCCGGATAGTGACGGCACGGTCCAGGATTGGCTGCTGAGCAGTTCCGCTTTCGACGTCACCGTCAAACCTTCAGCCGTCGCGGTGGCAAGTAATAGATGTCCATCCTCGTCGAGAATGATGAAACGGCCATCTGCAAAGAGGAACGAGGCCCTTGGGAAACTGCGATGGCGCCACAAAACCTTTCCTGTCTTAACGTCGATGGCGGTGAAAGGCGCCGGCCCAAAGTCACCGCTCGAGCCGTAGATCAAGTCGCCGACGCGAATCGCGTTTGTAAAATGAATTCGCATCAAACGATTCGCCCACAACTCCTCGACGCTCGTTTTGTCCCCAGTGCGGCTGAGTTTTAAGACACGGCTGCCGCCGTCGTATCCGCTTGAAACGAAGAGCAAATTGTCAGGTCCCCAAACAGGTGTGCTGGTGTTCAAGCCGTGATCGACCGGATGCGGGTGACTCCACAACAAGTTACCGTTGTTGGGATCGACCGCAACGATTTCGCTGTACATGAAAGCAACAAGTTGCTCCTGGCCACCGACATTGATGATGATGGGAGAGGAGGTGGAATTCTTGAATTCATGCTTCTTCCAGGCCACCGAGCCATCTTTCCGATTGAAAGCAACGAGTGAGCTGGACGGTCCGCCGACCATCATTACAATCTTGTCTTTGTAAGCAAGCGGACTACAAGAATAACCATTGACGCGCAAGGTGCCATTAAATTCCGTGAGTAGATCATGTGACCACAAATGCTTCCCGGTCTTCTTGTCCAGACAATGCAACTTACCAGTGGCGCCGGAAGTGAAAACCATGCCGCTGTTGACCAAAGGCGTTGCGTGAGGGCCAGGCCCATTTGACATGTCATACTCCGCCGAAAAAGGTGCCGCGTAACTGTATTCCCAGACGGTTTTGCCGGTCGCCGCGTCGAGAGCAATGACGATTTCGTTGTCACCTTTCCGGTACATGGTGAAGAGCATTCCGCCTTCCACTGCAATACCGGAATATCCTTCGCCCATCTCTCTTTGCCACAGTCGCCGCGGCCCCGAGGCAGGCCAGGTTGTCGCCAGGCCTTTTGTCTCGGATGTGAAGTTGCGGTGTGGACCACCCCATTGTGGCCAGTCAGACGATTGCGCCAGGGCTGCTGTGTTTGACGTTAACAAGAGGGCAAGCACTAAGCCGCGGATCTGCGCGCTACTTACTTGTTCTATTCTTCTCATGGTTTCTTGAAGCTGGACGGATCAATCTGACCGTTGACGGTGATAGCTTCGATTGTTGCTGATAAAGCAGGGAAAGGCTGACCATCAAAGGTTGCCGTCGTCTTGAATGGCAACAACAATCCCTCAACAGTTCGGTAATCGGAATAGTTGATCACAATCTGGCCCAGCACACCGCCTGGTCCACGTCCCCGATATGTCTGGTTAACGACTCGGCCTGTTCCAGGATCAATTCCTAACGTTGTGGTGAAGTCCGGCAGTTCAACGTCAACGTATTCCAGTGTCTTATCTTCGGCATTGCTGGCGAGCCATGCCTTGAAATCCGGTCGAGTCCTGGCGCGAAAGAGGAAGACCAGCTCGTGGTATAGCTCCTTATTGATTGCCGTGCGGTTGGCTTCCGGCATCGGCCTGGCAGCGTTGTTTACGACGATGAACGATTCGGAGGGCGCGACGACCGATATCAGGGTGAAATTTGGTCTCACTATTTCCTGCCGCACTGCATCAGGAAACGCCAGCACCAAAGTATTCTTGACCTGATTTCCTCTCAGCTCCGTCTTTTGAAAAGTGCGAAGCTGGTCCAGCGTTGATCCGGCGCCTAAAACTCCAACCGCTTTGGCGATGAGTTGTTGTCCTCGTTTGACCATTTCCTCGCTGGGCGGTGATTTGGGCTCCGCTGGAACTTCGAGATACTTCTCCGGGGCGGCTTTGAAAAGCGTTTGGCATTCCTCGGATCCGAAAATATAAATGCGCCCTTTGTGGACCAGATAAAGGTCTGGATTTCCTGTAGTGGGCGTCCCCATGCGGGCGCAGGCGCCATCCAACTGAATCTCGTACCGCGACGGATCCTTTTCAAAGATTGCCTTGTTCTCCGCGCTCGCAAAGAGATACTGGAATCGGCCTCGCGTTACCTTGTACTTCATGTCTCCTTGAACCTCTTTGCCCTGCGTAAGCATCACCGGGTCAAGACCTTCAAGCGGGATAACTGCTTCGGCGGATGAGACCTGTGCGCTCGCGGTGGCTGCGAAACAGCTAAGTACGACGATAAGTAAAAGTTCAATAAACCTGGCGGGCGTTGGATGTTGAGTGAGCATAGTTTCTCCTGGCAAGACGGTATTCTTCTATCAAAACTTACCAGAAGGCTCTCGAGAGGATAGTAACTCAGGTGTGTACGGCAGCAATCAGGTGATGAGTGGCGGAAAATTCATTACCAGCCGCAGATAAACGCGGATAACGCAGATCAGATCTGCGCCATCCGCGTTAATCTGCGGCTAAAAATTGCCACCTGAATTAGTAATTAATGTTTCCAACCATGGTGAACGTGTAGGCGCCCGTGACGAAGTTCTGCTCGACTACGATTGCAGCTCTTCCGCTTGCTCCTTGGAAACGGCCAGTGCCGCTTTGGAACACCATGTATCCGGTCGCGATTCCAGTTCGAAGGTCCATCTGACCATCCTCGATAACTGTCGGAAGACGATCGCCGTTGGAAGCTACGTACGTAACTTCGCCTGCCGGATGCGAGATGTTCGGGTCGTTGGCGTCAGGCAGGAATTGAATCGTGCCGGTACCGGTGAACAATCCCAGGTGAGTTCCGTTACCTGATAACGTGAGGTTCGCACCGAAATTGCCGGCGCCATCTGTGATGAAGGCTGCGACGCCATTTCCACTGGAGGCAAATGGGCGCTCAGTTGCGCTTACCGGAATGATTCCCAGCAGCAGGGTAAAAACCAGAATCAAAGTTTTGACTGCGACAAAATGCTTCATGATGCTCTCCTTCATATCGATTCAAAATTTGGGCTCATACCGGCGTTACGAACCGCCGCGACCCCGTACGTTTTGAAGTGGTCAATAATTGGAAAACATCACACCCAGACTGCGGAAGAGGATTCTTTATCGTAATGAGGCGGAGCAATGGATCGTCATGGCATCCTATCTCCGTCGTTCGGGAACATGATGGACCTCATCCATGTAGCGGTCGGCTGCGGCTGCAGCCTCCTCCGCATTGCTGCCGTTTTGACGCGCGCTCAAATAGGGCGCGTACCAATCCCACCAGTGGTGCTCAGCATGCGTCTTCTCGAAATGGTCGTGGTGCTCCGCCGTCTCGTGAAGGAGTTCAGCAAGTGTTGCGACCTCGATGGCTTGTGCTCGAATCGACTTCCATTCACGGCCGGGAAGCCGTGTCGTGATCTCCTGAAGCAGCCATTCATTCCCGTCCGGATCCTTGAACGAGACGAACGAGAAGTAGGAACGACCTTGCGGGTCGCGGCCGCCGACGCGTGGGTTCTCCACAGTGTTGTTGAAAGGGCCGCCGGCGTAGTGGAACACCTCGCTCACGTTGACGCCGCGAGCGGTCAGGTCTTCGCGAGCGGCATCGACGTCGTTCACGGCGAGTACCAGGTGTTGCGCCGAGCTGGGTTTGGCTGACGTGAGTCCCTTGCCAAAAATGATCGAAGCTTCCGAGTTGTGCGGCGTCACCTGCACGCCGCGGAAATCGCCATTCGCGACGTCGATGTCAAGCCTCCAGCCGAGATTCTCGTAGAACGCTTTCGCGCGATCGACGTCGGAAACGTCAAGCAGCACGACTTCGAGCTTCATGTCTAATTGTGATTTTTCCAGTTCGTTCATTGTGTTCTCCTTCCGGTCATCTGGAATCTCAGGAAATTGTGAATTGCTTCGAGAGCTTCGGCATTTTTGGTCGAGATTTGAATCAGCGCGCCGCGATGAGTTTCTTTGCAGCGGCAATTAGTTTGAAGGAGATGATCATTTCGGCCTCCTACGTTAACTCGGAATTTCTTCAATACAATAACGCGGTATAGGGTTTGGACCAGCTCCTCCGTCTTCTGTGACGTTCCTGCTTCACTGAATCGCATACAACGATCCATCCGTACTCCCAAAATAGACCACACCCTTATCAACGACTGGTGAAGACCAGATTGCACCAACGGAGAACACTCGATAGAACGCGAGCACCATGTCCTGATAGTCACCAAAATAGCGTGCATAGATCGCTTCGTTGTTCAAACCTCCGTCAGGCTTCAACATCTTCAACGGATCCTGCTTCGAGCCTTCAGTCTGAAAGTACCACATAAGTTTCCCGGACTTCGCATCAACCGCCAGCAGCCGCCCATTCGATACACCGAAGTAAACGATATCACCGGCAAGCGCAGGCGAAGAGAACACAGCTCCCTTTGCGTCCAGTGTGAATTTCAACCTCCCCGTTTTAGCATCAAGCGCAAAGAACCTGTAGCCATCCGATGTTCCTGCATAGACCACGCCATCACGTATCGCCGGCGTACTATTGACCCAGCCTTTATTAGTTGGATAGTCCCAGCGTTTACGACCCGTCACGGCATCGACTGCATAAAGATGTCCATCTCGACAGCCAACATAAATAGTTCCATCGGCGATCGCAGGCGAAGATTGAAAGCCCTGTTGATTGCGGATGTAGGTATCTTCCCCGGTTTTGAAGCGCCATTTCTCCTGGCCCGTTTCTGCGTCAAGCGCGTAGAGGTAGCTGTCCCAGCTACCGATATAGACTGTATTGTTCGCAATTGCGGGTGAGGCGTGGACGATATCACTAGTTGCAAACTTCCATTGGAGAATTCCAGTCAGCGCATCGACGCAGTAAACATTTCCGTCGCCGCTGCCGATATAAATTCGTCCGTTGTAGATCGCAGGCGAAGATGTGTAGATGTCCCATGAATCAGGAATGGTTTGGAAGCCCGATGGATAGCCGTGCAGCCGTTTGCCTTCGAATCGTCGTTCATACTCGGCTACAAAGGTCCATTTCAGCGTACCCGTTTGAGCATCGACGGCGTAAAGAATTCCATCGAAGCCGCCAAAGTAAACCAGACCATTGGCGATCGTTGGTGACGAAGTAACCTGTCGCGAAGCGAATGTTTTGAACTTCCACTTCTGCTTTCCGGTTTCCTGATCTACTGCGTAGAGATTTCCGTCAGTGCTGCCGATGTAGACTCCACCGTCGGCGATTGCGGAAGAGCCAATGATTGGTCCGTCAGTTTTGAAGGTCCACTTCGTTCGATTTAGTTGCAGTGGCCCGGCTGCTGGATAAACTCCGGTGCGAGCGGCATCACCATGAAAGGTGGCCTGGGCCATCGCAGTGGGAACAGTTAGTAGCAACATAACAAATGTTCGGATCATAGTGACGGTCCCCGTAGTCTCTTCAATAAATTGTTGGAGAATTCAGAATTGCGGACCAGCTTGTCGGTGATCTGCCTTAAGTCGAGAATAGTACGGCAGCATTTTTAAGATGGTTTCATCAAACTGTCGAACTCTATCGCTTCAATGTGAGGTGCGATCTGTCAGCGTTGTTGCGTTATGTATATACTGCGACCACTGAGAAAGATCATGTGTGAAAAACATGGCGGGGATACTATCGCTACATCGAACCGCGTCGTGAAGTTAAAAACGATGTTTCGAAAGGAAATCTATGATCGGTAAACCATAATGATTATAGGGATCCTCGGCATTCTGCTCGGGGGCGTGGTACTTTTCATCTCGTTATTGTTGCCTGTGTTGACTGACGGCCGCACGAGTTGGGATGAAGCATTGCTCGGCATTATTCCCGGAGCTGTCGTGCTGACAATCTCTTTCCTCATCTTTGCCGCCGGACTGATTATTGTCTTAGTGCGAAGGAAGAAGCAGCAGCAGTTACGGCTGAGTCAGGTGGTTTCTCAACAATGAAGGTTATCTTAGGCCTCAGTCTGAGTCGTCGCACGAGATCAGGTCAGCGGCTCCGCCACAATCCTGCACAAAACAAGAACGGCCACCTTTAGGCGGTGGCCGTAATGTTGATTTAACTGGTCGGGGCGAGAGGATTCGAACCTCCGACCTCACGGTCCCGAATGAAGAGAAGTAGGAAAAGTTAACTATTGATTTTGAATCGAGTGCAGCCACGAGCAAAATCAAGGGTTTTTGAAGCTGCTTACATCCTTCCCATTCGGTTACGGTCTATTCCCATTTATTCCTGCCACAAACCTGCCACAAGGAATTTTCCCGGTTGATCGGCGCGCCAACGGTGCGGAACTCACTTGGACCATCGCATCAATCCGACGACGACGATTGAGCACATCGGCGACCACCCCTCACGGGCGACCCGTGACGGTGGACCAAATGACCTAATGAAAACCGCAATGGTGATAAACTCGCTCGCAGAAACGACTTCATGAAATAGCTAGAGACAACATTGGATCCTATATCAGAGACGGATGTTGAAGCAGCATGGTCTGCAGAGATCGAGCGACGCTTATTCGAGATTGACACGGGCGCAGTGCAGTTGATCCCATGGGAAGATGTTCGCTCAGAATTGTTCGGCGACTCTGAATGGAGAGAATAAATGGCACTAGACTCTGAAACCGTCGAAACGCTTGAAGCCGCAGCATTACAGTTAGCGCCTGCGGATAGAACAAGACTTATCGATAGTTTGATAGCAACTCTCGATGCTGATCCAGAAGTGGAAGAGTCCTGGGCAGCGGAGGTCGAGCGTCGGCAATCTGAAATTGAAAGTGGAACCGTCTCTTTACTTCCCGGTCCCGAAACACTCTCCAAACTGAAAACTGAGTTTGAATGAGCTACTCCCTTCATACACCGAAGGATTGACGATCTTCCGGCCGCAGCTTGCGCGCTCACTTCATCCTTCTAGACGTTCTTCTCCTCATCTGAAAACTGTTCTTTGACATGACATGAAATTGCTTAATTAATTAATAGCTTTGTAAAATCAGGTCGCTTCTTCATCTCCGCTCCTCAGAGCAGATCCAATGGGACCAGAATTAGTTCTTGCCGCATTAACCACTTTGCTTAGTCTGATAGGTGGAGGACTGGCGATAAACGTTATCAGTGACGAGTATTAAGAAAATTTGTATATCGAGTATTTGGCCGCGAGGAACCTCAACGTAGCTATGCAGAACGATTAAACACATTGTCAGAAAATCTCAGAAAATCGTTTACCGAAATGGATACGGTGCTTGCGGAGTTGGCTGGGGTTACACGGGAAAAAAAGTTGGCTATGGAAAGAGCAGAGCAGGAGTTGGCTACCCTGCAAGACCGAGAAAGAGAACTACAAGAAAGAATTGAGCATTTAAGGAACGTGCCGCTTCCGGTAGCGGAACACTTCGCCAAGTTAACGGCAATCGGAGAAAACGAAGCGCGAGACGGGACTATGTGTTGTTCGGTGCTGGCGTTATAGTTAGCATGCTTACTGCAATAGGCCTTCGATTGCTCGGTTTAGCTTAATCAGTTTGGGGACGGCCTGGGTGGTCGTCTGCAGCGCTACTCTGAGTCGCTCCTGCTTGCAACACGTTGCTTGCCGGAGCACAGTGATAATCCTAGTGGAACTGTTCAGTGAGGTACTGTCCGACCGCGCGCATGAATGCCCATATATCTCCTTCCTTCTCTGAGTTCGTGCGAAGGAAGTCGGCCGCTTCGTTCGCCCACGCCCACTTCTTCACCTTCGAAGCAGAGATCCCATATTCACTTAGCCAATACTCAAGCTCACCAACCGGCACCAAAAACAAACCGACGTCGTTACACTTATGTAATAGGGATCGAAGATGTTCTGAAATCTCCTCTGGAAGTGCGTTGATACCACCACGCTTTAATCCTCTCATTCCATTTAGCCTATTACTCAGAGCGGTTAATGAGCGGCGAAGGTCTCGATCATCCCCGTTAGACCAGTCCAACTCCTTGGAAGATAGCTCAGCAAGTGTTGCACGAATTTGTTCTTCTGTAATAGTAGGAGGGAGCTCCTGGAGAGCCTTCGATACTCTTCGAGCGCTCTCGATTAGAGTTACGATCTGGCCGTGATCCTCGCTTAGACTCTTTAGAACAACCTTGAGTTTCTCTACATCCGTAATCAGGTCCAGGTCCGCGATGATGGCCACAGGAATTCCAAGCATTTTGTACAGCTGACACGTATCCGCAATTCCTCCAGTCCCGCCAACGGCCGCAAAATGGATGTCGAACCCGAGGTTTTGACCTACGACTTCCCACGCCGACTGGTAGACAATACGATCGCCGTCTGCCTCAATTATTGCAACGGCCTGAGCAAAGATCCCATCTAGAACGGTTTCAGCTCGCACCGTTGGCTTCCGCATAGCTTCTTCAAGAAGTGTAGAGTCAACGTGTTTTGCGGAGAACCCCGTCTGTGATCTTGTTAATCGAACAATTTGAAGCCTCTCTGCGGTTTGCAGGACTCCGCGAAGAATCTGACTGCTATGAGTGGCAACGAATGTTGCGGTTTGTTTCGACGTCCCATTAGTTCCTATGAACTGGCCAAGGTTATATGCTTGGGGTGGATGCAAGCACATCTCAGGCTCGTCGATCACACTCACAGGTCTGCGACCTAGTAGGACAGAAATCACGGTCGCAACATACGACTTCAGCCCATCGCCTTCGGAAGCAAGAGTTCTGTACTTCGCCATTTCTCTGACTGATAGTCGATCCTCAGCAGTTGGGACCTGCCCCGATTCACTGATTCGTAGGCAGATCTGATTCCCCTTCGAAGTGTCCGACCAGATTGCTTTGGAGAATGCCCGTTGGATTTCCCTGGTGAGTGCGGCTCGCGCAGGGTCGTTTAGATGAAGAGCATGTAAATCATGAGTTGGAGGCTGAGTCTCGAAGTCGATAGTGTTCGCTGCGGACATGCTCGTTAAGCGATTCTCGAGAAAGAGAGCAGTAACGAGAAATCGGCTAAACCAACCGAAGTATTCGTCTTTTCGTTTTCCTCTTGCTGCGTTTTCGGATCGACTCCTCCACTGTTCAAGTTGCTCGCTTCCGACGTTTTGCGCGCCTTGCCCAGTACCGATGGCTGTGGTCATGGGCATGTACTGTTCCCTGTCGTTATCGTCCCAGAAGGACGAGATGTATCCCTCAGCTCGGAGACATTTTATTAGTAGTTGGTGATCCAGCTTTGCTAGTTCGAATTCTGCCGCAACGACGAGTTCGCGCGGTTCGCCGGATATCTTTTGACTTATATCTTTGAGAAGCTGGCTCTTTCCGGATGAGTTGGGGCCAACAATAACTATTAACCCAGCGCAGGAAAGCTGGCCAAGGTTGGGTAGACACAGCTTCTGAATAGGTTTGAATTCGGTAAGTTTTTCCATGTTTAGCTATTGCGATTTAGCTCTCAAAATCTATTACTCATCTTCTGCTACGTTGCTTCCAAACTCGATCGTGTCGTGCTGCGTTGGAGCACGGCAAAACAACAATCGCGTCGACCCGGACAATGAAAAAGATGCGATAGGGAAACCGTCGAGTGAGAACACGGCGGACCGTTGGATTTCGGCGAACACACGTAAACGATTCAGGATTCTTTAGAGCTCGCGCGATTGCCGATTGAACTTCCGAAATAAGCTCCAGCCCAAGCCCAGATTCGCGGCTTTCATACCACACAGCGCCATTAGTAATGTCCGCCTCCGCTTCCGGTCGGACGATTAGACGGCGGGTCATCCGTTCGGCTGGCGACTTAGTCGGGCTCGGATTCGGCCCTCAACTTCTTCCCACGTGCTACCAGCGTCCGGAGCCTTCGCGTAAGCGGCCAGCCGCGCATCAAGTAGAACTCTCTCGTGGACTGTTAGCGGTTCCTCTTCGCCGAGCCAATCTTCGCTATCGAGTTCAGCCAATCTCAAGCGGATTTCTTGGCGCTCCGTCTTTGTGAGTTTGGGTAGTTCTTCGAGGATTTCAGTTTTACTCATGGATGCATGATAAATACCTTATTGTCTGTACGCAAACTTCAATCGGTTTCGCCTGTTGAGGACTAAAAACTCAATAAGGACGGTCGTCTGATAAGACTGGATTAATGTTTTCGCAAAACCGCGCCTGGTGGCGCGCTCAAACATAATCAGTCTTATCAAACGCCTCGCCTTCTATTCCTTTTTTATTCTTACCCGCGATACAGGTGTTAGTTTTTCGAGCATCATAAGCGAGAGTTGTACTCGCATGCAGCTCGTGTCTTCACGGCGATGATCCGCGAAATTCTGGTCCCCGAGTGACTTCGTCACGCGTTGACGACCGGCCAGTTCAGGCACTTGGAATCCGGTCTTCGTCACATCCGGGGAGCGCAAAAACAAAATCAAGAATCGAAACCAGGCGAACAGACAAGATAGAGTGAAAAATGGTGGCAATAATCGTCCACAAAAATCGTCCACAAAAGTATGTTAGGCCCAAAGTAGTAATGTCACCTTTCTCCAAAGTTGAAATGTCCCCTTTTGTGATACTGAAGTTGGAAACTTCAGCACGAAAGGTACGGAGCAGGTGGAGCCCCTACTACGAATGAGCCAACGAGAGTTGACGCGGCTGGAAGTAATTCAACGAGTTAAGCGCAAGACGTTAAAGCAGCGACAAGCGGCGGAGCTGTTGGGATTGTCAGTGCGGCAGGTAAAACGTCTCTGCAACGCATATCAGCGAGCGGGCACTGCGGCGCTGATTTCTAAACGACGAGGTCAGCCCTCCAACAATCGCNTACCTGAGAAGACTATCAAGCGAGCGNGCCAGTTGTTACGTGCTCGNTATCATGACTTTGGTCCGACGCTGGCGGCAGAAAAACTGGCAATAGAGGGAGTGNCGCTGAGTGTTGAGACCGTCCGTCAGTTACTGATCCGCGAAGGGCTCTGGAAAGCCAAGCGCGTTCGTCGCGTGGTGATTCATCAGTTGCGTGAGCGGCGCGCGCGATTGGGAGAGCTGGTGCAGATCGACGGCTCACCACATGACTGGTTTGAAGGACGGGCGCCAAAGTGCACGCTCTTGGTATTTGTCGACGACGCCACTTCGCGGCTGATGTATCTCCAGTTTGTCGGACGCGGAGACGACCTTCAACTACTTTGCCGCAGTGCGTTCATATCTCACCTGGTTTGGTAAACCGCTGGCCTTCTACAGCGATAAGTTTGGGGTTTTCCGCGTCAATATGCCTAATCCGCTGTCAGGCAGCGGACTGACACAGTTTGGGCGCGCCCTCAAAGAGTTAGACATCGAACTCATTTGTGCGCACTCGCCGCAGGCCAAAGGCAGAGTGGAACGGGCCAATCAGACGTTGCAGGATCGGCTTACGAAGGAATTGCGTTTACGTGGTATTTGCTCACTCGAGCAGGCCAACGCGTACTTGCCGGAGTTCATCGCGGCTTACAATGCACGCTTTGCGGTAGCGCCACGTGCAGCCGAATCAGCGCATCGGTCGCTCGGCAAAGGAGAGGACCTCGATCGGATCCTGACGCTTTGCGAGCGGCGCACGTTATCGAAAAACCTGACCCTCTCTTATAACAACGTCATCTATCAGATCAAAACCAAGCGGTCCGCCTACACCATGCGTCAGGCACAGGTGGAAGTGCGGGAGCGGCACACCGGAGAGATCACGATTGAATATAAGCAACGTTCGTTGGAGTACACGATCTATCAAGAACAAGAACAGCAACAAGGAAAGGTAATCGAGTCGAAGTTGCTTCAGCCGGCGGCCGCGCGCGCGGCCGCCAGGCCGAAGCAAGAACGTGGTCCTGTATCGTCGAATCCCTGGCGCCGCTTCTACTTCAGCAAGAACTCGTTGCAGGCAAAAGAGCGCCGTGGCGAACTCTGTATCCTGCGCAAGTAGAAAGGTGACATTTCTACTTTGCGCATTTGGGTGACATTTCAACTTGGGGTTTACAATCGTCCACAAAAGTATTGACAGTGATTAGGCCTTGATGTATTCTCCTGCGCCTCATCTCAATCTCAAGGATAAAAAGATCTCCCGTCTTTATATTCCTCGGACTAACGCCCAGATTAAAGAGCTGACATGTCCCTGTTCGCGAGAAATGCGTGCGTCATGTTTGCTTCTACCAACTTAGTTTCCGCGTTGTAGACGCTCGGATGCTGACTGTTCGATCCGCCATCCACCGCTATAGCGAAGGACCTTTTGCAGTAGCCATAGGCGATCTTTACGCTAATCGAATAGCCAGAATCCGACCCTGCTACGCTGCCAAACACTCTTAACGGCGAGCGCCCTCTTCGTTTCGATTGAGAGGTAACGCGTCTGCACAAAGAACAAGGATCACGGCATGGAAAGCAATACTGAATACATGTGTCTTCACTGGTATGCCGTTCATACAAAGCCTCGCCAGGAAGAAAGAGCAGAACTCAATTTAAAAACTCTAAATGTGGGGACTTTGAACGTAGAGACCTTCTCGCCCGAGGTTCGAGAATATCGTTTTGATCCCGCTACTCACCAGCCCGTTCAGGTGGTTAAACCCTTGTTTCCGAATTATATTTTTGCGCGATTTAACACTAGCAGCATGCTTCATAAAGTTTGGTTTACTCGCGGCGTTGACGAGGTGGTGAGCTTCGGTAATAGACCTGCAATTGTAGACGATGAAATCATCACGTTGATCCGGTTGCAAATGGGAACCGATGGTTTCGTAAAGATCGGTGATGAAATTGCCCTCGGCGACAAAGTAAGAATCAAAGGTGGTCCATTAAGTAACTTTGTCGGTGTCTTCGAAAAGAAAGCCGGCGCTGCGAAGCGGATCAAATTATTGCTATCTGCGGTGAGTTATCAGTGTCGCATTGAGGTCGAAAGAGATCTAATCGAGAAGGTTAGTTGAATTGACAAATCATTTCGATAAGGTCTCCTCTACAATCTGTCTTTAGTCAAAACAGTCGTCCAAAACGACGTGCGGCAGCTTTGCCTGCCAGCAGCTTTTGCCTTCGCAAGTCTGGTATTTCAGCGTTAACGTCCTTTCTGACTTGCATCGTTTCTGATGCACGTTTCTTCAATAACTAACCCGCATATTGATTAGTTGAATAACGCCTCCGGCGTTTCCGTAACATAGCTAACGAGTGATCCCTGGAATCGCTTCGCATAGCCGTGGTCCAACTTTACCTGGCTAACCAGCTTAGATTTCCCGCATGTCCGCTGAAATAGAAAAATCTCCTGCCGACCTGCCGTCAACAAATCTCGTCGACGTTCTTCGCTTTAGGACCAAACAGCGTCCGGATGCCTTCGCTTTCACGTTTCTACGCGATGGCGAGGGCGATGAGGAACACCTTTCCTTCGAGGCATTAGACAGACGCGCGCGCCTCATCGGCGCCTTTCTACAGCAGCACCAGGCCGCGGGAAAGCGAGTCTTGTTGCTCTATCCGCCTGGAATACAGTTCATCACAGCTTTCTTTGGTTGTCTGTATGCGGGTGCTGTGGCAGTACCTGCCTATCCTCCACGCGTGAATGGCAAGCTCACGCGATTGCAAGCTATTGCAATCGACGCGCAGCCGACTCACGGTTTAACTAACACAGCCACCGTCACTCGACTAAAACCACAGGCAGCAGAGCTGGACGCGCTGAAGAATCTGCAATGGCTTGATACTGACGAGTTGTTGCAGTCTGAAGAACTCATAAGCAATTGGCGACCGCCGGTGATTGACGATCACACGCTGGCGTTTATCCAGTACACCTCGGGCTCCACGGGCCAACCCAAAGGAGTGATGATCTCGCACCGCAATCTCCTTCACAATCAGCGCCTGATAAAAACCGCTTTCAGACATCCCGAATACGGTCGAATCATTGGCTGGCTCCCGCTCTATCACGACATGGGTTTGATCGGTAACGTATTGCACACCATCTACACCAGCAGTTGGTGCGTTTTGATGTCGCCAGTAGCATTTATCCAGCGACCGGTGCGTTGGTTAGACGCAATCACTCGTTACAAAGCACAGACTAGCGGAGGACCGAGTTTCGCATATGACCTTTGCACACGGAAAGTAACTGCTGACCAGCGTGCAACTCTTCACCTTAGTAGTTGGCAGGTGGCATTCAATGGTGCTGAGCCTGTTCGTGCTGACGTTCTGGAACGTTTTGCCGCAATGTTTGAGTCCTGCGGTTTTCGTCGAGACGCATTTCATCCCTGCTATGGCCTGGCCGAGTCGACGCTGCTAGTGACCGGACGACCTGCGAACGGACCACCAGTCACGCGGACTATCCTTCCGGAGCCACTCGAGCAGCGCCGAGTAGTCAAGGCGTCGGCCGGCGAGACGAACACGCGCACGTTCGTAGGTTGTGGCGAGAGCTTGTGCGGCCAGCAGATAAAGATTGTTGACCCAGACACCCGGAAAGAGTGCGCTCCCGATGCAATCGGTGAAATTTGGGTCCGTGGCGATAGTGTAGCTCGAGGATATTGGAACAGACCTGAGCAAACAGCCGAGACTTTTCAGGCGCGATTGGCTCAAGATGACGAAGGACCGTTTTTGCGGACCGGCGATTTGGGATTCATCAGCGATGGCGAGTTATTCCTCACTGGCAGACTCAAGGATTTGATCATTATCAACGGACGTAATCACTACCCGCAAGATATCGAACGGACAATTGAGCAGAGTTACTCGGGGATCAGGCCAGGATGCGTCGCGGCCTTCGCTGTCGAGATCGAGGGTGAAGAGCGACTGGTAACGGTCCAGGAAATCGAGCGCGCGAATTTACGCACATTGAACGCAGGTGACGTTGAAGACGCCATTCGAGAAGCAGTGTCCGTGAACCATGAATTGGAACTGCATGCGGTTGTGCTGCTCAAACCTGGATCCATTCCGAAGACGACGAGTGGAAAACTGCAGCGACAGCTTTGCGTCAAAATGTTTCTGGCCGGTGACTTCATTCCTGTAACTAGACCTCTTGCAGCCTTTTCTGTCGAGTCTTCCGGTGAAGCGCTCGAGTCACGTCGCCGGGGAATGCAGTTCAGTCTCTTATATTTCTCCAGCAATGAGGCTGACTTTACCGATAACAAATACGAACTCTTAATCGAAGGAGCAAAGTTTGCCGATCAGCATGACTTCACCGCCATCTGGATACCCGAGCGCCATTTCCACGCGTTTGGTGGTCTCTATCCCAATCCATCAGTCCTAGGTTCGGCGCTGGCAATGATCACTGAGCGGATCAGAATCCGCGCCGGCAGCGTTGTCTTGCCGCTTCAAAACCCGATCCGGGTCGCCGAAGAATGGTCCGTGATAGACAATTTATCCTGCGGCAGAGTTGATCTCTCGTTTGCAAGAGGATGGAATCCTAACGACTTTGTGCTGGCGCCTAATAATTACGCGAACTCCACCGAAATCCTCTTCAAGGAATTACAAACAGTACGACAGCTCTGGAAGGGTGAAGCGATTAAGCTTCCCAACGGTGCCGGTCAAGAGACCGAGATCAAGATTTATCCCTTACCAAAGCAGCGTGAACTAAGGTTTTGGATCACCTGTAGTGGCGGTGTCGAGCGATTCACCGAAGCTGGTGCTTGCGGCGCCAACGTTCTGACCGCGCTGCTGTTCCAGTCCATCGACGAGTTAGCGGAGAAGATCTCAGCTTACCGCGCCGCACGAGTAAAACACGGTCACGATCCAAATACCGGCCACATCACGTTGATGCTGCATACGTTTATCGACAAGGACATCGACGTAGTGCGACGCACTGTACGTTCGCCATTTATTGACTACCTCAAGACGTCGGTGAGTTTGTGGCGTCATGGCTCGAAGAACCTTGATGACTTAAACCAGAAGCAACAGGAAGAACTGCTGGAGTTTGCATTCGAACGCTATTTTCAGACAAGCGCGTTGTTCGGAACTCCAACTGGGTGCCTCTCAACTGTTTTGCGGTTGCAGGAAGTTGGAGTGGACGAGATCGCCTGCCTGATTGATTTTGGGATCGACACCAAACGTGTCCTGTTAAGTATCGAGGCACTAAATGAACTGAGAATCGAAGCTAGCCGGGACGGCGGCGAAGTAGCAGCGTTTGAAAGCGCCGTTGATGTACCAGTAGCAGCGAGTGAGACAACTGAAGATCGCGAGTTGGTGCGTTGGCTACAAGACATCATCGTAATACATCTAGCGAGGTCCCTTGATGTTGATCCGCAAAAAGTACCGCTCAACAGAAACTTCTACAGTCTCGGCGTGAGTTCGCTTAAGGCTGTCGAAATCATGGATGCATTGAGCGAGCATCTGGCCATTTCACTTTCACCCACCGTTCTCTTCGAAGCGCCGACAGTCCCGCTGCTCGCTAAGTATTTCGCCAAGACTCACGCGCAGATGCTAAGAGCAAAAATGCAAAACGGCGCGCACGTATTCACCGTCGAGGTTCAGGATCACGAAGCAAAACTCGCGGCTGAACGGCCCGCATTATCCGGCGCTGAGCTGCACCAGGTCCACTCCGTGCGAGGCAGTGATGTCGCCGTTATTGGCATGAGCTGTCGCTTTCCCCAGGCGCCGGACCTCGAGTCATTTTGGGAGCTTCTGCGTGACGGCAAAGATGCGATAACCGATGTTCCGATGGATCACTGGGACTGGCGTGCTTTTTATAGTAGCAATCCTGATAGCGGTGACAAGACCTACTCGCGGTGGGGTGGATTTCTTGGAAACATTGATAAGTTTGACCCACTGTTTTTCAATATCTCTCCACGTGAAGCTCGGCTGATGGATCCGCAGCAACGAATCTTCCTGGAAGTCGCGTGGGAGACTTGTGAGCATGCCGGTTATTCTGCTGAAAGTCTGGCACAGAAGCAGGTGGGCGTTTTTGTCGGAAGTAGCAATAATACCTATTATCAGCGGATTGTCGCGGGTCTTTCCCAGGCAGATCACGCCGCCGGTATCGGTAATCAAAACGCCATCATTGCGAATCGCGTTTCCTTCTGTCTGGATTTGCACGGTCCCTCTCTGCTCGTAGACACCATGTGTTCTTCGTCGTTGGTGGCGCTGCACCTGGCATTACAAAGTCTCCGTCAGGGGGATTGTGAAGTGGCCCTGGCTGGCGGCGTCAATATCCTCTTATCCCCTGAATACTATGTCGCGATGAGCCGCATGAAAGCGCACTCACCAGATGGACGTTGCAAGGCTTTCGATCATCGTGCCAACGGCATTGTTTTTGGTGAAGGCGCGGGAGCTGTGATGCTCAAACCGCTGGCACGTGCAATTGCCGATGGCGATGCGATCTACGCTGTAATAACCGGCTCAGCCGTCAATCATGGCGGTCAAACTAACGGTCTGACGGCACCGAATCCCCAAGCTCAAGCGGAATTGATTAGTCGTGCTTTAGACCAGGCGGGTGTCAGCGCTGAGACCATCAGTTATGTCGAGGCTCACGGCACGGGCACGTCGCTGGGGGACCCTATAGAAATTGCCGGATTAAGCAAAGCATTCCGCCGCCATACTGATCGCAAAGAGTTTTGTGCCATCGGCTCAGTTAAGACCAACATCGGACATTTGGAGCCCGCAGCGGGTATCTCGGGGTTAATCAAAGTCATTCTTTCGATGCAACACCGGCAACTACCACCGACGCTTCATTTTGAAAAGGTCAATCCGATCATTCCTTTTGACGATTCACCTTTTAAAGTAAACACGGAATTGCGACCGTGGGTGACTGAAGGAGTGCTCCGCGCGGGAGTTAGTTCCTTTGGCATCGGGGGAAGCAATGCCCACGTTGTCTTGGAAGAGGCTCCTCGAATCGAATCCCAAGTCAATGAGTTTGAGCGTCCTTTACACATACTAACTCTGTCGGCGAAAAGTGAAACAGCCTTGCGCCAACTTGCCGGCCGGTATGCTAAGCAGCTTGGCGGGCAGCCCGAACATTCCCTGGGCGACATCTGCTTTACGGCCAATACCGGGCGCGTGCATTTCACGCATCGACTCGCCCTCACGGTCGAAACGTCGGAACAACTAACCAACCGATTGCAAGCCTTAGCCGCAGGAGAAAAAAGAGCCGGAGTACCTTACGCACAGGTTCAAGGTCAAGATCGTCCCAAGGTGGCCTTCCTATTCACCGGGCAGGGTGCACAGTACGTAGGCATGGGTCGCCAACTCTACCAAACGCAACCAACCTTCCGCGCCATCCTTGAGCGTTGCGATCAAGTGCTGCGTCCGTATCTTGAACAGCCGCTGCTGAAGGTCATTTATTCCGAGGACGAGCAGGCGAGCGAATTGTTGCGCCAGACCGCTTACGCGCAGCCGGCACTTTTCGCTTTTGAGTATGCGCTCGCGGAGTTATGGCGCACATGGGGGATTATGCCTGACGCGGTGATTGGGCACAGCGTGGGCGAGTATGTGGCAGCGTGCGTGGCCGGCGTTTTTGGTCTCGAAGAGGGGTTGGAACTGATCGCCAAGCGTGGACGGCTGATGCAATCCTTGCCCGGCTGCGGTGAAATGGCGGCTGTTTTCACCTCCGAAGACCGTTTGATCAGTGCCATTGCAGATTCCACCGACAAAGTTTCGCTGGCAGCCATTAATGCGCCTGAGCAAGTAGTGATTTCGGGTCATAACGAAAGAGTTGACGAAATTGTGGCTCAGTTGGCGCGAGATGGTGTCTCCTCGCAGCGCCTGCACGTCTCGCATGCGTTCCACTCACCGTTGATGGAACCCATCCTTGACGAGTTCGAGCAACACGCGAGGCAGGTTGTCTATCGGCAGCCGCGCGTACCCCTCGTCTCCAACCTGACGGGCGCTTTCTGGCAAGACGGTGAAACGTTAGATGCAGGTTACTGGCGGCGCCACGTTCGTGAGACGGTGAAGTTTGCGTCGGGTCTCCAGGCGCTGGCGTATAGCGGCTGCCAAATCCTTGTCGAGGTCGGTCCGTCTCCGATCTTGCTGGGAATGGCAGCCACGGTGTTACCGAAGACGAACCTTCGCCGTCTTCCTTCCCTCCGAACGACAGGAGATGACTGGAAGCAATTAGCCGAAAGCCTGTCTGCCCTTTACCTTGCTGGCGTGGAGGTTGACTGGCAAGGATTCGATCGCGATTACCGGCGCCGTCGTGTGCCGCTTCCAACCTATCCTTTTCAAAGAAAAAGCTACTGGTTTGAACCCCCTCTAAACGAGGCCTCCGGCTCGAACCATGTTGCGCAAGCGGTTATAAATCCGGAAGATCTATACATCACTTCTTCCGGTAACGGATCAAGATTGAAAGAGAAAGCCCCGGCATTAGTGGTATCTCACAAACTCACTGACGCCTTTAAAACTGTGGCGCTAGAACAACCAGGAAAAGAACGCGTACTGTCTATCCTTCAGCCCCTGATTGCCGGTTCTCTGGAGATGGAATCGACTGAGGTTGACCTGCACATACCTTTTCTAGAAATGGGTGCTGACTCCCTCGTGCTCATCGAGGCGGTTCAGATTATTCAAGACCGGTTCGGCGTTCGAATACCGATTCGCGACCTCTTCGAGAAGTACACCACGCTGGACAAGCTTGCTGACTATCTCCAGCAAAATCTTCCTCCGGATCTCGATCTCCAGCTTTCGTCGGCTATTAAAACGCACCCATCCAGTGACGAATCGAAGGTCGCGGAACAATCAGCGGCGGCTGCACAGCCGACCGATCTGGTCAGTCACGCGCCAAGTGTGGAGTTGGCAATGCACAATCAACTCACTCAGAACGCAGCACAGAGCGTCTCGATTTCCGAGTCGTCGGTTGAACGAGTCATTGGGCAACAGCTTCGACTGCTCTCGGACCTGTTCTCTCAGCAGTTGACAGCTTTGCGGTCTGACAGTTCACCATCCGCAACGCAACCTTCTTTAAGATGGGCCAAGCCCGAATCCAGTGTACAGCCAAGCCCACCCGCTGATGGTTGCGTCCAAACAGCTGCGCTGTCGCGACAGACAAGCAGGGAGCCAACAAGCAACATCGCAGGTGGCGCAGTTGAATCCATCAAGGCGTCACCATGGGTGCCTTACCAGCCACTCGACGCCGGAAGGATGGAGGAACTGACGGCGCGCCAGCAACAGTATTTGAAACGGTTCATAGAACGGTACGTGCTACGTACTCCTGAGTCGAAGCGCCAAACTCAGCAGTACCGCATGGTTCACGCCGATCTCAGACCGGCCTTGAGTTTTCGTCTGTGTACGAAGGAGATCCGTTACCCAATTATCGGTGCGCGCTCACAGGGGTCGAGGCTGTGGGACGTCGACGATAACGAATACATTGACTTTACGATGGGCTATGGGCTGAACCTTTTCGGCCATAACGCTCCTTTCGTCCAGGAAGCAATTGAAGAGCAGCTAAAGCTGGGCATGCATGTCGGTCCACAAACGCAACTGGCGGGTGAAGTAGCTGAATTGATTACGGAGATGACCGGTCTGGAGCGGGTTACCTTTTGCAATACCGGAACTGAAGCGATCATGGCCGCGTTGCGTCTGGCACGTACCGCGACAGGTCGAAACAAAGTGGTGGTTTTTACTGGTTCTTATCACGGTACTTGGGACGGAGTACTCGTCGATCCGCAGTCAGCTGACGGGCACCGTTCTGCGTCACCGATGGTGCCCGGTATACCGGCCGAAGTAGTCAAAGACGTATTGGTCCTTAACTACGGCACCGCGCGCTCTCTCGAAGTGCTTGCAGCGCACTTACATGAACTGGCTGCGGTGTTGGTGGAGCCGGTTCAGAGCAGGAGGCCCGAATTCCAGCCGCGTGAGTTTCTCCACGAGGTGCGACGGCTAACCGAACAAGCGGGTGTGGCTTTGATTTTCGATGAAGTAATCACTGGGTTTCGGATCCTTCCTGGCGGAGCGCAAGCCTGGTTTGGCGTGCAAGCAGATCTGGCCACCTACGGCAAGATTATTGGCGGCGGTCTGCCGATAGGAGTCGTGGCGGGCAAAGCCCGCTTCATGAATCCAGTTGACGGCGGCGTGTGGACTTATGGAGACCTTTCGGTGCCAGGCGCGCAGACAACTCTATATTCCGGCACCTTCTGTAAACACCCTTTGACGATGGCGGCAGCCAGAGCGGTGCTGAGACATATCAAAGAGCACTCTGATGAGATTTACCCGCGCCTCAACCGCAACACTGCGCAACTCGCGGAGACGCTCAATACCTTTTTCGACCGCGAGAATGTCCCGGTCCGCTTGGTCCATTTTGGCTCGCTGTTTCGTCTCGGTGGTTTCCTCCAACTGACACAACAGGACGGAATGGATCTGTTGTTCTACCACTTCATCTCTAAAGGCATTTACGTCTGGGAAGGGCGGAACTGGTTCCTCTCGACAGTGCATACAGACGAAGAAATCCAGCGAATGATTGAGGTGGTAAAGGAAAGTGTCGAAGAGATGCGTGAGGGCGGTTTCCTGCCCGATTCACAATCAAGTAGCACAGGCGAGAAAGTGGTGGCGCAAAGGCGTTCGACTGGGCTCTCATCCATGAGTGACAACGTTACCCCTTGCTCTCGGGACACAGCGGCAGCCGGAAACGGGTCAAAATCGCAGGCCAAGGCCGCACTAGGCTTTCCCTTGACCGATTCACAAAAACACATGTGGCTACTTTCACAGATGGACCGAGAGACTTCCAGCGCTTACACGCAATGCTTGATTTTGCGGATGGATGGTCCACTCCGCCTTGACATCATGCGGCGCGCGTTTCAGGTGCTCGTCAACCGTCACGAGTCGCTGCGAACCACTTTCAGTACGAGCGGAGACATCCAGCACATCTGGTCAGAAATTACCATTGACATACCGCTAGTCGACTTCTCTGACAGCGCTCCCGATGAGAGCAAGGTTGATGAGTGGCTTAAAGCGGAAAGTTGCAATCAATTCTCCCTCGAACGCGGGCCCCTATTGCGCGCCCACATTTTAAGGCTCCATGAACTGAGTCATCTGCTGGTGCTTGCGGCTCATCATATCGTCACGGACGGATGGTCGCTTGGCGTACTCCTGCAAGAACTAAGCCTCCTCTACACGGCGGAATGCCGGGGCGACGCGTGCCAGTTACCGCAGCCCGTGCAATTCAGGGACTATTTGGAACGGCAGGGCAGTGAAGATGGCGTGGCCGACATTAAAACAGCTGAAGCTTACTGGTTACAACGGATGGACCAGGCGCCTGTGTTGGAATTACCACTTGATTATCTCCGCCCTTCGCGACAGTCCTACGCCGGCGCGCGCCAGCAGATGATGCTTGACTCCGGTCTCTGTGTTGACCTGATGAGAGTGAGCGGAGAACTCGGCTGTACTCTTTTCATGACGCTGCTCGCGGCCTTCAAGGTACTGGTCCGGCAACTGACTGGACAGGAAGATATTATTGTCGTGGCACCTGTGGCCGGTCAGGCGCTCATGGGTGGGGCGCACCTCATTGGCGATTGTAGCAACTTGCTGGCGCTGCGTACCCAATCAAGTAGTTATACAACCTTCGTCGATTACCTTGGCGTAGTCAAAGATGCGGTGATCGATGCGAACGAATACGCACGCTATTCCTTCACGACATTGATGCGGAGGTTGAACCCCCCGCGCGATCCAAGCCGCTGGCCTTTCTTCAACATTGATCGCCCACCCACCGTGCCCAAGTTTTTCGACTTGAAGGTCCAGTTTGAGCCGTTTCCTATCAGCTACACCAGTTTTGACATCGCCTTGAACATCACCCAAATCGGAAAGCAACTTCAACTCGGGATCGACTATAAGGACGGGCTGTTCGACGCAGGAACCATTCAAGGCTGGATGCAAAACTACGAAGCAGTGCTCTACAAGGTTGTAACCGAGCCTGAGTCAAGGCTGGTGGATTTGCCCGCACCCGTCTTGCGGGAATGCCATACCCTGCGGGAGCAAACCATAGCAGCGAAACTCGAACCCTACGTTGCGCCACGCACTGAGATAGAAGAATGGCTGGCAAAGACGTGGCGGGAAATTCTCAACGTCGCCCGCGTCGGTATCGACGATAACTTCTTCGCGTTAGGCGGCCACTCCCTGCTGGCGACTCAGTTGATCTCGCGTGTGCGCGAGACATTCAAAGTGGAATTGCCTCTGGCTCCTATATTCGAACAGCCAACCATCGCCGCTCTCGCTGCGTGTATAGACCGGCTGCTCGACGGCGAACCAAAACTCGCGGCGCCTTCAATCGAACCCGTTCCTCGCCATGGGAACATCCCCTTGTCGCTGGCGCAGCAACGTCTCTGGTTTATTGAACAATTGGAACCTGGAAATGTGGCTTACAACATCCTGGGTGCGTTACGTTTGCGAGGCAAGCTCGATGTATTGGCCCTCGAGCAAGCCTTTAGTGAAACAATCAAACGGCATGAATCTCTCCGCACAACGTTTGCAATCGGAATGGACGGTTCTCCAAGTCAGATAATTGGGAAGCCCGAACCGTTACAGTTGTCGTTAATAGACCTTAGATATTTAGCAACGAGGGAAAGAGACAGCGAGGCTCTCGCGAGAGGTCGGGCCGGGGCCCGCATACCTTTTGACCTCGGCAATGGTCCCTTAATACGCGTGAGCCTCATGCAACTCGAGGAGGAGGAGTATGTCGTCGTCCTCACAATGCATCACATCGTGAGCGATGGATGGTCGGTTGGCGTGATCTTTTATGAAGTGGCAACGCTTTACGAAGCTTTTTCCACAGGGAAAACCTCGCCGCTCCCTGATCTACCGATCCAGTATGGGGATTACGCGATCTGGCAGCGAGAGTACTTGGGGCGCGGAGCGTTGGACACTCAGCTAGACTACTGGTTGAAGCAGCTAGAAGGCGCACCTCCTCTGACTAAGTTACCGACTGACCGTCAGCGACTCGCCGCGCCAAGTTTTCAAGGCGCAAATGAAGCTTTCACGCTGACCGCTAGTTTGATTGGACCGTTGAGAGAGTTTAGCCAGCACGAAGGCGCCACCCTTTTCATGACGTTACTGGCAGCTTTCACAGTAGTGCTCCATCGTTATTCCGGTCAAGAGGACATGATCGTTGGCACTGATGTGGCTAATCGCAATCGACTTGAGACAGAGGGTCTGATCGGTTTCTTCGTTAATCTGCTGGCTCTGCGCATAAATCTTAAGGGCGACCCCAGTTTCCGCGAACTACTCGGACGGGTCAAAGCCGTAACGATCGGCGCTTATGAGCATCAGGAAGTGCCTTTCGAGCAGATAGTTAGCGCCCTGCGGCCCGACCGCAGCCTTAGCAAGACGCCGTTTGTGCAGGCGCTTTTCGTGATGCAGAACACGCCGCTGCCGGTAATCAATCTGTCCGCCTTGAGTTTGGATTGGCTTCCCTTCTATACGGACACGGCCGAGTTTGAGTTGATTGTTTCAGTCGAGGAGCGCCCGGAGGGTCTCACCGGTACATTCGCTTACAGTTTAGATCTGTTTGATCGTTCCACAATCATAAGGCTCCAAAAACAATTCCGCACCTTACTGGAAGGTGTACTCGCGGATCCCGATCAACCGCTCTCAACTTTATCTTTCTTGACCGCGGAGGAAAGGGGCGGGCTTTCAACGGCGGACTTTCCAGAGGCCGAACTAAGCCAGAAGGATTTGGAGAGCCTGGTAATGTCCTTCGACAAGAGCCGCGAGTAGTCGTTTCCATAAAGAGTAAAGGCAACAGTTCTCATCACAAGTATAAGTTCGTTTGCCAGAGCCATACCGATCTGGATTCGTCATCCCACACTTTTTCTCTCGGAGACAATATCAATGTCTGACCAGGAAGCTTACCGACTCGCGGACTCCACCGTCGTTGAGCCTCTGATAAACAACTGGGCGGTGTGGTCCGATTTGATCTCGCCGGCGCCTTACAGCATGCACATGCTGCATTACCAGATCAAAACGCTCTCCTCGTATCTAGCCAATCCGGAGATCCATCTGAAGGCATGTCGCAATCCGAAGTTTGCCGGTGGTCCATTCGTAGACGTACCTGTCGAACGCGCGCCGGAGATCAAACAACTGCTCGAAACAACAGCACGGGTGCAGGCCGCAAATATCGAGTTTGCACGGGCCATCACCGATACATATGAGCTGCTAAGCAAAGAAGCAAGAGGCCAGAGTCTCGAGCTATTCTATGAAAGGCTATCACCCGTTTTGCGGGGTTATGTGGAATTGCTCTATGACTACTACAACCATCCGATACTCCGCTTGAACGAAGGCTTATTGTACGAGAGTCCTTTCTATCGAAGGGAATCGCAGTCGTTGAGAGTGTTTTCCGCGACCAGCGACGCCTGCCGCCGTTTCTTCCTGAGCACTCCTCGTTTGCTCGACGATGGCGAAGTCGATTGGACCATACCCTTTGAGAGTTCACAGCTCGATGAATTCTTCGCACTTGAGAACACCGCGAAACCGCTCGGAGAAATACGCGAAATGCTCGGTTTGTCCGACAGTGAGCGTTTACTGCCTCTCTTGTCACAGGAACCGTTGGCGCCACGACAGGAGTGGAATGAACCGACGCCCCACATCCGGTATTTAGGGCACGCTTGCGTGCTGGTCCAGTGGAACGGTGTGTCTGTGATGACCGATCCGTGGGTCAGCGTACGACCCGAGGTAGGCGGTATGGAACGTATCGCATACCAGGATTTGCCGGAAAAGATCGACTTCGCACTGATTACACATGCGCATCACGATCACTTTGTTCCGGAAACACTGCTGCGCGTGCGACACAGGATTGAGTGTCTGGTTGTTCCGCACACGCATGGACTGTTCTACACCGACACGTCTTTGAAGCTGATGGCAAAAAAACTCGGCTTTCGGAATGTTGTTGAACTTGATTCGCTCGAATCCATCAAGTTGGCAGACGGAGAGATCATTGCCGTTCCGTTCATGGGTGAACACGCCGATCTGCCTCACGGAAAATCCGCCTACATTGTGTGTGCTGGAAAGGAACGCATTCTTTTTGCCGCTGATTCAAATTGTCTGGATTATCGGTTGTATGAGCACCTGCGGAGAATTCTTGGCGACATCGAAACGGTGTTCCTCGGAATGGAATGTGTGGGTGCGCCCTTATCGTGGCTTTATGGCGCCTTGCTTCCGTCGAAATTGAATTACAACCGCGACCAGTCGCGACGCACAAAGGGAAGTGATTCGAAGGCAGCATTAGCACTACTCGATGCCGTGGGCGCAAAGCGAGTTTATATCTACGCGATGGGAAATGAGCCGTGGTTTCAGTACAGCATGGGGTTGGGCCTTTCGGAAGATTCAGTACAAATCAAAGAAGCCAATAAAGTGATCTCGATTGCACGTGAACGCGGTTTCCTCGATGCACAGCGTCCGTTTGGCCACTTTGAGCTGGCCTTCTCACAAAGAAGCACAAAAAGCGCAAACGTTTAGAAAGAGGCTTCGTGGGATGAAGCTGCAAAATATTGACGATCTATACAAGCTGTCGCCGGTGCAGCAGGAGCTGCTGAACGAGAGTTTCTGTGTGCAGGCTGTTTATGCTGTGCATGGCCCACTTGATTACGCGCGGTTCAAACAGGCGTGGCAGGAGGCGATATCGCGACACGCAACTCTGCGCACCACATTCTACTGGAACGGTCTCGAGAAGCCGGTCCAGGTGATCCAGCAGAGTGTGTTACTGCCGCTCGAAGAACATGACGGGAACAACGTAGCGACCTTTATAGAAGGGGACCGGAAGCGAAGCTTTGAACTGAACCGCGCGCCGCTCATGCGCCTGTCACTCTTCCGCATTGCCGACGATGTGCATCAATTCATCTGGACCTATCACAGGTTGATTCTCGATGAGCCTTCCGCCCGCATGATCATCGATGAAGTCTTCGGCAATGGCTTGCTGGCGACTGGTTCGTTCGGGGAGTACATTTCCTGGTTGCGGCAACAAGATGTCTCGCGGGCAGAGTTGTTCTGGCGCGACACACTGCGAGGTTGCGAAACTCCGAGCACGCTTATTGGAATGTCGGTGAAGGCGTCCGCAATACGTAACCAGCAGCAGGTTCAACTCTCCGATTGGCTGTCTTCATTGCTACGTACATTTGTCGACCAGCATCAACTCAGCCTGAAGTCGCTGTTGCTGGGCACGTGGGCGCTGTTACTTTCGCGCTACAACGACGAAAACGATGCCGTTTTTGGGCTGATGTTTTCCGGCCGCCCGCCATCGCTGCCGGGAGTGAAGTCGATTGCCGGGCCGTTCAGCAACATTCTCCCGGCGCGCGTCCGTTTGTTGCCGAAAGAGCGTCTATTTTCATGGCTGAAGTCACTTAATGACTGGTATCTCGAAGCAGAGCAATATCAATACGTGGGACAGAAAGACGTCCACACCTGGTCTAACCTAACCGGATCGTTTGAGAGTGTTGTTGCTGTAGTTCCCGCCACTGTTCCAGCGGCAGCAAGTAGCGAGTTTAAGATTGAATTAGTCGATCACTTTGACTCGACGGAACATCCGCTCGCCATAACACTCATCGAAGGACTGCCAATCTCGCTTTCGATCACTTACGACAGGGCGCGTTTCGAAGATACTTTCATCAGCCGGATACTGGAACAATTAAAGCGCGTGTTGGAAGCAGTAATCAGCCGGCCCGAGCAGCGCGTCGCAGACATATCTCTGTTGACGACAGCCGCACGGCAAGAGTTCTCAATCGAGAGTTCAAACGGCAACCAGTCTGAGCAGTGCGTACATGTGCTGTTTGAAAAGCAGGTGGCGTCAACACCTCAAGCCACAGCGCTTGTGTTTCGCGAGCAAAGCCTTACATACCAGGAACTGAATGAACGTGCGAACCAACTAGCCCATCACCTGCGCTCTCTCGGCTTGCAGTCGGAAATGACCGTCGGTGTTTGCATGTCTCGCTCAGTGGAGACAGTGGTCGCGCTGCTGGCGATTCTGAAGGCGGGCGGAGTGTACGTAACGCTCGACCCTCAGCTTCCGTCCGAACGGCTTTCCTACATGCTCGCAGAGACGAACGTTCCGATACTGCTCACCCAACAAGACTTGCTGTTTGACCTGCCACATATTGTAGCGGCGTCCGAGGTGGTCTGCCTGGATACTGAATGGGACACCATCGTGCAGTATCCTGCTGCTAATCCTGAAGAATTTATTTCGCCGGCGCAGATCGCATACATCATCTACACCTCAGGTTCCACGGGCCGGCCCAAAGGCGTTTGTATTCCGCACGCTGCGGCCTCGTCTCATCTAACTGCTATCAAGATGACCTTCGGATTTACTGCAACGGATCGCATGCTACAGTTTGCTTCACTCAGCTTCGACGTCTCAATCGAACAGATACTGGTACCGCTGTTGGCCGGCGCTACCGTGGTGCTGCGGCCGTCAGAGATCTGGAACGTCGAGGAACTTTGGGAACAGGTCGTACAGCACCAATTGACTGTTCTCAATCTGCCACCCGCCTACTGGAACCAGATTACAAAGGAGTTGGACCATCAAATAAATAGCCGCGCCGGCGAGACTTTGCGGCTGATGATCGTTGGCGGTGATCTCATGCCGCCCGATGGTTGCCGTCGGTGGCAACGGTCTCCGCTCAGTAAAGTGCGTCTGTTAAACGCCTATGGACCAACAGAGACGACGATTACGTCTACAGTCTTTGAAGTTCCGGGAGACTTCGTCGTTGACGATCAAGGATTGACGCGCGTTCCCATTGGCCGTGGTGTCGGCCAGCGTCGGCTTTATGTGCTCGATCGCGAGCGACAACCGGTGGTGACGGGCGGCCGAGGCGAGTTGTACATCGGAGGAACGGAACTGGCGCGTGGTTACTTCAACGATCCGGAACTCACGGCGAATAGATTTCTTCCCGATCCATTCAGCTCACAATCCGGCAGCCGCATGTATCGCACCGGCGATATCGTCCGGCGGTTAGCCGGCGGTGAGTTGGAATATGAGGGACGGCGTGACGGTCAGGTCAAGGTCAGAGGCTATCGCATCGAGCTGGGCGACGTGGAGACGACGCTTGGGGCAGAACAAGAGGTCCACGAATGTGCCGTGGCGCTCAAGGAAAGGGAGGGCGAGAAGCGCCTGATTGCTTATGTCGTGTTACGACCTGACTCGCGGTTGCAGGCGTGGGAGTTGAGAGCGAAGTTGAAGGAGCGCTTACCCGAACACATGATTCCCGCGGCGATAGTCGAGCTCGAGAGTTTGCCGTTAACGCCTAGCGGAAAAGTCGATCGACGCGCGCTGCCTGATCCTGAACCGAGCAGGCCCGAGCAGGAAGCATCATTCGCAGAGCCGCGCGACGAAACTGAAGCAAAGCTGGTGGAGATGTGGACCGAGTTACTCGGCTTCACACGCCTTGGAATCTGGGACAACTTCTTTAAAGCAGGTGGTGACTCGTTACTGGCGACGCAATTGATCGCGCGTGTGAACCGAAACTTTCACGTATCGATGCCTTTGCGCGTACTGTTTGATCAGCCCACCATTGCTGATATGGCGCAAAATATCGAAGCTTATCGTTTCCACGATGAGGAATTGCCCGCGCCTATCGAGCCCGGTTTACGCACTGAGCCTCTGCCACTCTCTTATGCACAGGAAAGATTGTGGTTCATGGCCCAGTTACAAAACAATTCTGCTCTCTTCAACATCGCTACCGCCATGCGCCTAAGCGGCGAGCTTAAGCTGGAGCTACTGGAACGGACGTTCAGTGAAATTATCAGGCGCCACGAAACACTGCGCACGGTTTTCAAAGTAGCTGACGATACACCGGTACAAGTAATCCTTGAGCCACAACCACTTTCGATTCCGGTTTCGGATCTCAGCACGCTGCCCCAACCTGAACAGCACATAGAAGTTTTGCGCCTTATACATGAAGAGACACATCAATCATTCGATCTCACCAGGTTGCCGCTGCTGCGTGTCAGTCTTCTGCGGCTGAGCGATATTGAACATGTCCTGATTGTGACTATGCATCACATCGTCAGCGATGGGTGGTCCATTGGTGTGATGGCGAGGGAAGTGGCTGAGCTCTACGAAGCATTCTGCGCAGACCTTCCTTCTCCTTTGCCTGATCTGCCGATCCAGTATGCGGACTTCGCTACCTGGCAGCGTCGTTGGTTACAAGGAACAGTACTGGAAGAGCATCTCGATTACTGGCGAAAAGAACTGGCTGGAAAGCTGCCGGAGTCGCCGCTTGTCGGCGATCGTGCGCGGCCCGCGATCGCCGGCTTTGCAGGAGTGACGCGCACGTTTGAAATCTCGAAGAGTTTAGCCGAACGCATCAACGATCTGGGCCGGCAGGAAGAAACCACGCCGTTCATGACGCTGATGGCGGCCTTCCAGACGCTGTTGCACCGAGAGTCAAGTCAGGAAGACATCATCGTGGGCACAGACGTAGCAAACCGGAATCGAAATGAGATCGAAGGTTTGATCGGTTTCTTTGTCAATCTGCTGCCGGTTCGGACCAGGCCGTCAGCTAACCTCACTTTTCGCGAATACCTGCGCCAGGTAAAAGACGTGACGCTCGGAGCCTATGCGCATCAGGATTTGCCTTTCGATCGACTGGTAATGGAGTTGCAGCCGGACAGAAACCTCAACCGCGCGCCGCTGTTTCAGACGTTGTTCGTGATGCAAAACGCTCCTGTTCCCCAAACGAAATTGACGGGTCTGCAAATCAGCCCAATGGACACCGACGAAGGAATGGCGAAATTCGATCTCGCCGTTTTCATGGAAGAGACAGACGAGCGGCTGATTGGAAGATGGAACTACAGTACGGACATCTTTGAAGCAAGCACGATCGAGCGCCTCGCTTCCCGGTTTAGCACGCTGCTGGAAAGTATCGTTGCCAACCCTGAAGCGCAGTTAAGCGAATTCGAAATCCGCTCTGAAGCAGAAAGAGCACAGGAGTCGATCCAATTACAGCAACAACAAGCGGTTAAGCTTAACCTTTTGAGAAAGGCACGTCGTCAAAGCGTCAAACCGGTGGAGAGCGTTATCAAAACCGGTTATCTGCGCGGTTGTGAGAGCTTGCCGTTAGTGATTGAGCCGGCGATGAACGATGTTGAGTTGCTTGACTGGGCGGCGCAAAGTCGAGCTTTTATCGAAACAGAACTGCTCAAGCACGGTGCTTTGCTGTTTCGGAATTTCAATATAGCATCGGTCGGCGAGTTTGAGCGTTTCGCCTCTACCATCTGCTCCGATCTGTTTTCCGAATACGGCGATCTACCGCGCGAACAAATGAGCCGTAACGTGTATGGCTCAACTCCTTACCCTTCGAACCAGGCGATTCTATTTCACAACGAAAGCTCTCATCTCGATCGTTGGCCCATGAGGATCTGGTTCTACTGTCTCAAGGCGCCGCGGACCGGCGGTGAAACACCGATTGTCGACTGCCGTAAAGTTTACCAACTGCTCTCCCCATCCATCAGAGATCGTTTCGCGGAGAAGGGCATCAGGTACGTGCGCAACTTTACTGAAGGCCTCGATGTCAGTTGGTCTGATTTCTTCCGTACTACGCAACGCGAAGAGCTGGAGAAGCTGTGTGCAGAGCGGAGTATTGAATGGAAGTGGCAAAACAATAACGAGCTGCAAACAAGCAAAGTACGGCCTGCGGTTGCTCAGCATCCGAAGACCGGCGAAATGGTGTTCTTCAATCAGTTGCAACTGCACCACGCTTCGTGCCTGGAGCCGAGCGTGCGTGAGTCGCTGCTGAATACTGTTGGCGAAGAGCGTCTCCCCAGGAATGTTTATTTTCGCGACGGCTCGAGCATTGAGGACGCGTTGATGGCCGAAGTCGATGCCGTTTATCAGCAGGCTAAGGTGAGCTTCTCATGGCAAGTTGGTGACATCATGATGCTCGATAACATGCTAGTGGCTCATGGTCGAAATCCGTTTGAGGGTGAACGAAAGATCGTCGTCGCCCTTGGCGAAATGTGCCACGAAGAGGCACCAAAAGCACAGGTATCAGCTACGGCTGAACCATGAAGTTCATATTGTGCGTTTTAGTGCTTTTTTGTGGGTTTGAATGTTTTGAGGCATGACTGAAGGGTTCCGACTTTCTCCGCAACAAAAGCGGCTCTGGTTTTTGCAGCAGGACAACACTGCGTATCGAGCGCAGACTGCGATCCTGATCGAAGGGCGGGTTGATTTTGAACTCTTGTCGCGTGCAGTGCGGGAGATCATTATTCGGCATGAGATCTTGAGAACAACGTTTCGACGCCAGCCCGGAATCCGGACGCCGGTGCAGGTGATAGGTGAATCGTCGCAGTTCTCGTGGGACGAGGGGGAGCAATCGCTTCCATTTGATTTCGAAAACGGACCGCTCCTTCGCGTCACGCTATCGTCTCTTTCGCCGAATAAACACCTGCTGACATTGACTCTCCCCGCTGTTTGTGCTGACGCCGTGACGCTGAAGAACATCTGTGACGAACTGTGCCGCACATACGATGCGTTGCGACAAGGCGAGGATTTTGATGTCGAAACGATGCAGTATGCCGACTTTGCAGCCTGGCAAAATGAGTTGCTCGAATCGGAAGTCGCGAATGCGGGTAAGGAGTTCTGGGAGCAACGAAATATTCCCCAACTGTTTTCGCGGACGAACAGTTTCGTTGTCCCAGTATCGATTACAGACAAATTCGAACCTGACCGGCTCGCCTCTGTTCATGATCCCGCATTAACCGCAAAGCTCGACCTGCTTGCACGGAAGCACGCAACCGATCGCGCAACGATTCTACAAACCTGCTGGCAAACTCTTGTGTGGCGTCTGACGCGGCAACCGGAACTTGTGATGGGGCGAGTTTTCGACGGCAGGAATTACGACGAACTCGCTGGCGCTTTCGGAGTCGTAGCTAAATGTGTCCCGGTGACGCTCCGTTTGGAACATGATCCGTCATTCGCCGAGCATCTTAGGGAAACTGCCAAAGACGTTCGCGAGATGGAGCGGTGGCTGGAGTTCTGGACCTGGGAGAACGCGCGTTCCCAGTACTTTCCTGTGAGCTTCGAATACCAGGAAAGAAGCGCAAGGTATGACGCAGGTGACACGCGGTTCCGAGTTTACGATCAGTTTGTATGCTTCGATCGCTTCAATTTGAAGCTGGTGGGCGTGGAGACAGAGGGAATACTTTATACTGAGATTCACTACGACCCGCGCGTCATTGCTCTTGATGCCGTTCGTTGCATCGCCGATCAGTTCCAGCAACTGATCGCAAGTGCCATGGATAATCCGGAAGCACGTTTGAGCGATTTGCGCATTCTCAGCGATAAGGAACGCCAACGTTTACTTGTTGAAGTAAACCAGACGTTTCGCGCATACGAGCCCCGAGCTCTTGTTCATTCATTGTTTGAGCAGCAAGTCGAGAGCGCACCGGAGAGCATCGCGGTGATCTGCGAAGAGGCTCGACTGACTTATGCAGAGCTGAACGCGCGCGCCAATCAACTGGCTCGTTATTTACGAAAGCTTGGGGTTGGACCAGAAACGCCGGTGGTGCTGAATCTCGAACGTTCCGCTGAGACGTTTACCAGTATCCTGGCAATTCTTAAAGCGGGTGGCGCTTACGTCCCGCTCGAGGGCATTCAACCCATACAACGGCTCACGGCAATACTGGAAGAGACAAACGCGCCGGTAATCGTTACTCAGACTAGTCTGAAAGAACAATTTTCCAGCCACCAGCAACAGGTAATCTGCATCGACTCTGACTGGGACGCGATCGCTGATGAGAGCAGCGAGAATCCCGGCGTCGATATCCGTGAACACAACCTCGCTTACATCATTTACACGTCTGGATCGACCGGAAAGCCAAAAGGTGTGGCCGTCGAGCACCGCCAGTTAAAAAACTATCTCTGCGCCATCCGCGACCGACTCAGTCTCCCGAAAAATACCAGCTACGCGACCGTGTCTACTTTCGCAGCCGATCTGGGCAACACGATGATCTACCTCGCGGTTTGCACGGGAAGCACGTTGCACGTCGTGACGAAGCAACAAACAACAGACGCAGCGGCGCTGATCGCTTACTTCACACGCCACCAGATCGATTGCTTGAAGATCGTGCCGTCGCATCTTGAAGCGCTGCTGGCCCATGATGGATCGCGCGTCCTTTTGCGACACAAGTGTTTAATCCTTGGTGGGGAAGCCGCTGGTTCGAACTTGATTAATCTCATTCAAAAGCTCGCGCCCGGTTGCGATATCTACAACCACTATGGGCCAACCGAAACCACGGTCGGAGTGCTGACCTGCAAAGCCGGCGAGTCAGAAGGCTTGCCACTCGGCCGGCCGCTCGCAAATAACGCGGTGTATGTTTTGGACCAGCGTATGAATCCGGTGGCGGTTGGCGAGACTGGCGAAGTTTATCTCGGTGGCGCTCAAGTCACTCGCGGGTATGTAAAACGTCCCGGTATTACGGCTGAGAGGTTTGTGCCGGATACATTTAGCAGGCAAGACGGTGAGCGGCTTTATCGCACTGGTGATCTGGGACGGTTTTTACCGGACGGTAATGTTGAGTTCGCCGGTCGCGCTGACAGTCAGATTAAGCTCCACGGCCATCGCATCGAATTGGGAGAGATCAGATACGCGCTGAACCAGCATCCGGAAATCAGCGATAGCGTAGTAGTCATTTCCAAAGATGAGCAACTCCTCGTCGCGTACTACATTGCTCAACAGAACATTGAAGTCAGCGAACTTCGGAATTTTCTCGCGGAGTATCTTGGCGCGCAAACAATCCCAAACCACTTCAGTCGCTTGGCAAAATTTCCGCTGACATCCAACGGCAAGATCGATCTTCAGTTACTCGCAGACACGCAAAAGGCTGAGCGTGTCGCACCGCGAACAGTAATACCACCGGCGACGCCGATGGAAGAGTTACTCGCTGGCTTGTGGATCAACTTGCTCGGCGTCAAACACATCTCCACTGATGACAACTTCTTCGCGGTTGGAGGCCATTCGCTACTCGCGACGCGAATTGTTTCTCAATTACATAAACTCCTTCAGGTAGAAGTTCCTTTTACGGTTCTGTTTGAATCGCCGACCATCGCTGCTACGGCGAAACGTTTAGAGACACTGGTAAAACAGGAGCAGGGGATAAAGCCGGCGGCAATCGTGCGTGTACCTCGCGAGCAGCAGCAGCCCCTGTCCTTCGCGCAGCAGCGATTGTGGTTCATCGACCAGTTGCAGCCGAACAGCAGTAGTTACAACAGCACCAGTGCGTTGCGACTGACCGGCTCGCTCAACGTGAATGCCCTGGAGAAAACGCTCAACGAAATCATTCGCCGTCACGAGATCTTACGCACCAGTTTTCGTCTTATTCGTGGCAATCCTGTTCAGGTTATCTCAGCGCACGGAGGCGTAAGCTTGCCGGTCATTGACTTGACACACTACGACGCCGCCGAGCGCGAAGCCGAAGTGTTGCGTGCTGTCGAGAACTCTTCGAAACGTCCTTTCGATCTCGCCACTGGACCGTTGCTGCGTGTAACACTACTTCAGCTTGGACCAGAAGAACATGTGCTGGTCGTCACGATGCATCACATCGTTACCGATGCATGGTCCAATGGAATATTCATGCGGGAGACCTCGGCTATTTACAAAGCATTCATGCAAGACGAGCCGTCGCCGCTGCCGGAATTGCCCGTTCAATATGCCGATTATTCCTACTGGCAGCGCCAGTGCCTCGCCGGGGACGCACTCGAAAGGCATCTCGTTTACTGGAGACGACAATTGCGCGGCCCACTGCCGATGCTCGAATTAGCCGGAGATCGTCCGCGGCCCGAGTCGAGCACGTCTAGCGGGGCAAAACAGATCGTGAGCTTCTCTCAAGAACTGACGGAAGAGCTCAGGGATTTTAGCCGGCAGCGTGGGGTTACGTTGTTTATGACACTTGTAGCTTCGTTCAAAGTGCTACTCCATCTGTATACAAAAGAGAACGACATCGTCATCGGCACCGACGTTGCGAATCGGAATCGCAGTGAGATTGAGAGCTTGATCGGGTTCTTCGTAAATCAGTTGGTGCTGCGTACTGATCTTTCAGGGGATCCCACGTTCGACGAATTGCTCGATCGCGTTCGCGAAGTTACGTTGGGAGTTTACGCGCATCAGGAGCTTCCCTTCGACAGACTAGTCGAAGCTCTAAAGCCGGAACGCAATCTGAAATACGCGCCGTTTTTTCAGATCAAGCTGGTGCTGGAAAACACCTCGCCCGGTGAGTTGGAACTTCCCGGTCTGAAAATAGATCCATTGGAGACTGAAAGCAGTGAAGCAAAGCTGGATCTGATACTCGTTTTGCGCGAGCGAGCTGAAGGTTTGCAGGGATGGTTCGAGTACAACAGCGATCTCTACGATGCCGCAACTGTGAGTCGTTTTACCGAACATCTGGAAATTCTCCTTCGTGGCGCGCTGGCTTCACCAACCAGTCCGATCAGCGAGTTGCAGGAAGCTGTGACTTCATTGGAGCAGCAGCAGTATGAAGCTGCATGGCGAGAGAGTTTCAGCACGATCAAACCGCAACCAATAATCATTTCATGATTAACAAGATTTTCCTGTAAATCCTGCAAATTCTTTAAACCCTGTCAAACCTCATTTAGGAGTCATCAATGCAACGGCAGATAGAAGGCTTTCGTCTCTCTGCGCAGCAAACAAGACTGTGGGCGTCGCAGTGCAAAGGACAACAGCACTTCGCGCAGTGTGCCATTTGCCTGGACGGTCCTGTTCGATCCGAAAGCCTGCGCCAGGCGCTGCAAAGAGTTGTGGCTCGACACGACATACTGAGCACAACCTTTCAGCGCCCGCTTGGGCTGCCAATACCCATTCAGGTCATCGCCAAACAGAACACGTTGCTCTGGCTCACCACTGATGTCACCGGCCGCGATCAGGAACAGATGATCGAGTCGTTACTCGAACAGGAACGTAACCACCCGTTCAATGTCGAACGAGGATCACTGCTGCGGTTGCAATTACTTGTGTGCGCGCGCGACAGGCACATACTCCTTGTCACTGTGCCGGCTCTGTGCGCCGATAGCCGGTCGCTCAAGAACCTCGTCAACGAGACGATTGCGGCCTACCAGGATCTCGTCGATGGAGATGAGCCCGCCAGTATTGACGATGAAGCAGAACTGCGAACACAGTACTTGCAGTACTCAGAGTTGCAGCATCAACTTCTCCGCGGGTTAAACGCCGAGAAGGGAAGAGCATTTTGGCAGAGGCTCATTAATCTTGACCGGCAACTACAGCTTCCCGGCCAGTTAATTCCGAAAACAGCATCTGAAATTCCGTGCGCTTCCGTCCGGCGCACGGTGCGACCCGATCTGGCGACATTGTTAACTAATGTCGCAACGAAGCATGGCGTCTCGTCCGAGACAGTTCTGCTCGCCTGTTGGCTGATCTTTGTTTGGCGTCTGACAGCGAAACCTGACTTCATCCTCAGTACTCTATTTGACGGCAGAAAGTACCAGGAGCTGTACGAGGCCATTGGACCATTTGCCCAGTTCCTGCCTCTCCGCTGCCAGTTAGACGAAACTGTTTCCCTGCGTACGCTGCTGCGAAAGCTACGGACGGACGTGTCCGAAGCGGCGGCACGGCTCGATTTCTTTCTCGACGAAGAATCTCTTGAAACCGAAGCGACACAAGCGAATTCTTCAATCAGTTTTGCATATCACGAGTTGCCGTTGCCGCAGTCGGCGGCCGGCGTGAAGTTTTCAGTAGCAGCCTGGCATGTTGACGCCGAGCCGTTTCAGCTCAAACTCTCCTGCGTCGTTAATGGGGAGTCGTTGCGAACTGACTTTGAATACGACCCGCAATCCTTTTCTGCAACTCACGTAGAACGGCTGGCCGAGGAATTTCACGCGTTGCTCCAGAGTGGACTGAGTAATCCGGAAGCGAGTATCGCCTCACTCAATCTGCTCGGAGAAAATGAAAGACGCGAGTTGTTGGCGAAGTTTGCACCACAAGATTGCGCCTACCGTGACCAGAAGTGTTTGCACCAGCTCTTTGAAGCACAAGCGGCAAAGACACCTGAGGCGATAGCGCTTGTATTTGGCGACGCGCGAGTTACCTACGCCGACTTGAACGCCAGAGCGAATCGATTAGCGCATTATCTACAGCGTCTCGGCGTGGGCCCGGAAGTCATCGCCGGTATCTGCATGGAACGATCGCTTGAGATGGTAGTCGCAGTGTTGGGTGTCCTAAAGGCAGGTGGCGGTTACCTGCCGCTCGATCCGTCTTACCCGCGCGAGCGTCTGGCGTTCATGATTGAAGATGCGGCCATCCCGTTGCTGATAACACAACAGCGGCAACTCAACGCGCTGCCATCGCACGATGCTCGAGTGGTTTGTATAGATACAAACTGGCCACGGATCAGTGGCGAGAGCACGGCGAATCCGGAGAGCAGCGCAAATTCAGACAACCTCGCTTACGTCATCTACACCTCGGGTTCGACCGGTAAGCCCAAGGGTGTCGTCATTTCGCATGCCAACGTGACGCGACTCTTCGCGGCCACGCACGAGTGGTATCACTTCAACGAACACGACGTTTGGACACTCTTTCATTCCTACGCTTTCGACTTTTCAGTTTGGGAATTGTGGGGAGCGCTCCTTTACGGCGGTAAGTTGGTGGTTGTGCCGTATGTGATCAGCCGCTCACCCGAAGCTTTCTATGAATTGTTGAGTCGCGAACAAGTTACCGTCCTGAATCAAACTCCATCCGCGTTTCGACAACTCATCCACGCGGAAAAGCTCTGGCAAGACGCCTTAACTTTGCACTTGCGCCTGATAATCTTCGGCGGCGAAGCGCTTGAACTCGAGAGTTTTAGGCCCTGGTTTGAACGGCACGGCGACACGCAGCCTCAACTAATCAACATGTACGGCATCACTGAAACTACGGTCCATGTTACTTACCGGCCATTAACGAATGCGGATCTGACGGATTCGAGTGGTAGCCAGATCGGTGGTCCAATTCCAGACTTGCAGGTATACGTTGTGGATGAACATCTGCAAGTCGTGCCTCGTGGTGTACCCGGCGAGCTGTATGTCGGCGGTGCGGGACTGGCCCGCAACTATCTGAACCGCCCGGAACTCACTGCCGAGCGATTCCTTCCCAATCCGTTTAGCGATCGACCCGGCGAACGGCTCTATAAAACCGGAGACCAGGTTTGTTATGGCGAAGGTGGGGAAATTACGTATCTCGGACGCGTGGACCAGCAAGTAAAGATTAGAGGCTTCCGTGTCGAGTTAGGTGAGATCGAAACCGTGCTCATCACACACGAGAGCGTGCGTGATGCGGTAGTAATTGCGCGCGAGGACGAGCCGGGTGAGAAACGTCTCGTCGCCTATGTAGTTCCCGAGGGCGAAGGACCATCTACCGATACCGAGTTGCGCATGTATCTCCAACAACGGCTGCCCGACTACATGGTGCCGGCGCTCTTCGCCGTGCTTGATTCGTTGCCGCTCACTCCAAGCGGAAAGATCAACCGTCGCGCTCTGCCCGCTCCCGAACAGCGCTCGGATCATAATTACGTAGCGCCACGCACGAGCGCCGAGGAGATCCTTACAAGCATCTGGACGGAGGTGCTGCCTGTCAGACGTGTTGGCGTCTACGACAACTTCTTCGCGCTCGGCGGCGATTCGATTCGCAGTGTACGCGTGCTTGCGCTTGCTAAAGAAAGAGGATTCACATTCACGCTTCAGGACGTCTTCAAACACCAGACCATCGCCGAACTTGCGCGCGCCGCCGGCCGAAACGGAACGGGACATGCCAAGCCGCGCTTACAGCCATTCGCCCTCATTTCTGAGGAAGACCGGCTGAAACTGCCGCCCGGTTTAGAGGACGCGTACCCCTTGAGCAGAATGCAATTGGGCATGCTCTATCACATGGAACTCCAGCCTGAGTCGCCCAGTTATCATAACGTCGCGTCGTATCATGTCCGGGCAAAGCTCGATCCGAAACTGTTACAGGAGGCCGCGCAAAGAGTTGTCGCACGACACCCAATGTTGCGGACCTCTTTTAACCTCGTCACCTTTAGCGAACCGCTCCAGTTGGTCCATCCATCCGCCGAGATTTCGATTCCTGTTTTTGATTTGCGCCACTTGTCAACAGAAGAGCAGGAGCGAGAGCTTTCAGAGTTTGTGGAAGAGCAATGGCAACAACTTTTCGACCTGGGCCAACCACCTTTGCTCCGCTTTTTTATCCATCGGCGCAGCGACGACACGTTTCAAGTTACTGCAACTGAGTGTCATGCAATTTTTGACGGGTGGAGTCTTACGTCGACGTTTGCAGAACTCTTCAGCACGCATTTCGAATTGATCGAAAACCGCGAAGCCATTCACCGTCCGCCGCCGGCGGTGTTGTTCCGCGACTACATCTTGAGCGAACGGCAGGCGCTCGAGTCTGAAGAATGTCGAAAGTATTGGACCGAGAAACTTCACGATTGTAAGCCTTTGAAACTGCCGTGCTGGAAAGCTCCGGCGGCGGGTGCGAAAGGCGCGCGCGTTCGCAAGGTGCCTGTTCCACTTACATCCGAGATATCTCAGGCCATCAAGCAACTCGCGAATGAGCTTGCGGTTCCGGTGAAGAGCGTGATGCTCGCCGTTCACCTGAAGGTGTTGAGTGCTATCACTGGTGAAAATGACATTCTGACTGGACTCGCAGGCAATGGTCGCCCCGAGGAGGTCGATGCTGAAGACGTGCGCGGTCTTTACGCACTCACATCCCCGTTGCGCATGAAATTAACGGAGGGAACCTGGGCCAACTTGATCAGAGAATGCTTCAAGGCAGAGTGGGAGTTGCTGCCGTACCGGCTGTATCCGATTTCCGACGTGCAGCGAACTCTTGGCATGGAGCGGCTTCTTGAAACCGAGTTTCACTACCTGCATTTTCATTCGGTCGCAGACCTGATGAACTCCGGTGAGGTCGAAATCCTGGGGAACGTCGATCAATCGGAAACCAATTTCACGCTGCTGGTCGGCTGCCAGATGAATCCGCTCACATCTGAACTGACGCTCGATCTTCAGTGTGACATGAATGAACTCTGCGACGAGCAGGTTGAATCGCTCGCCGGGTATTACGAACGTGCGTTGCTGGCGATGATTACTGACCCACTTGCGAATCACAGTACAGTCACGCTTCTCTCGGAACTCGAGCGGCAGCCGGTGTTGGTTGAGTGGAACGACACGCGGCGCGATTATCCGCAGCAGTGTATTCAGGAACTCTTCGAGATGCAGGTGGAACGCAGCGCAGCGTCAGTGGCACTGGTGTTTGGGGAGGCAGAAGTTTCGTATGCAGAGTTG